>OJUS01000015.1_pt1 | contig 127980 bp, 98 predicted proteins | sample 1600011 | NCBI WGS metagenome assembly OJUS01 (sample SAMN04436717, study PRJEB24849) | human gut metagenome | biome: human gut; feature: NICU; material: stool | host: Homo sapiens | place: USA: Saint Louis, MO | collected 2010-10-02
GCACCACCCCGTCAGTAGCTGAACAGGAGGGACAGCTGATAGAAACAGAAGCCACAGGAGCACCTCAAAAACACCATCATACACTAAATCAGTAAGTTGGCAGCATCACCTTGAGCGGTTTGTCATTTAACCGCTCAGTAATAGATTGTTTATAAATTGTTTATATTTAGCATTGGTGTTTTTATTTGCGTTCATCCCGAATAAGAGATTGTAAAATTAACTGTTTCTTATTTTTCAAATGAGTTACTTCACTAGTAAAGCTAATTACTATGCATAAGCAATATTATTCATTATTGTGCAATAAAATACAGTTTAAACATCTGGCTATATATTTTTCTGTATTTCTTTCACTATCCTCATGTTTCTTGTGGGGAGGGGCGGATACATTTGTATCGCAAGTGTATATTGATATTTTAGCCACTATATCTACAGCGCTATTAGTTGTTTTGATGTTCTATTATTATATTAATAGAGTTCGCTATTTATCACTAACCTTACTTTTTGCATTCGTTTTTTCTTTGATTATTGGTTTGCCATCGATTTATCTTTACTATTTTAAAAACGCAAATCATGGGTTTGAAATAATTTGTATCTGGGGGATGTTGATCAATTCCATCCTTTACTTGCAAACAACAGAGACTGTCATAAAAGAAGAAAAAAGATATTTAACTAGTTTATTTTATATTTTGTTTTCTATTGTTGCACTGTGTCAATTATACAAAATATTAATTTATCTTATGTTTATATTGAATTCAGGAGAAGGGCATTTAGCAATTTATACTGAAAGCGAAGAATTGCTATCCCAAGTTCCATTTTTTATTCGTGCTATTAGTGGTTTTGCAGTTGTAATGTCATTGTCCACTTTTTATTTTAAAACACCGACCTACATTAAAGTTATTGCATTTGTTTTACTTGCATCTGATTTAGCTATTGGAATACGTAATAAGTTTTTCTTTTCAGTGATTTGTATTTTTATACTATATATGTACTCTAATGAGTATAGAGTAAGAAATTTATTTAAGCAACTCTCAAAACCAATATTTCTCATCGCCGGTTTTTTATGCTTCTCGATGGTATCGTATTTCCGTGAAGGGTACCAAATCGATTTTATGATTTATATTGGCATTGTTTTAGATTCGCTATCCTCTACTCTTGGGGGGATGCAGAATTTGTTTGATATGCAATCATCAGGATGGGATCAACTTCATCCCGCTGTGGTATTCACACAAGTATTACCGCTAAGCGGTCTTGGTTTTCTTGATGATCAACAAATCGCAAAAGATTTTTCAATAATTGTTTTAGGTGATGTATCCTCTGGTATTGCGTTGTCATCTTCAGGATTGTTAGAGTCATCGTTGCTGAGTCTAAACTTGGGAGTGATTATTTATTTACTGTATTTATCAGGGGTGATGCTTTTTATTAAATGGGGACTAAATAATCAACGGATAATAATAAACTTTGTTGCCATCTCCATGATATCTGGATTTTTTTATGCTGTTCGTGGTGAACTGATTTTGCCATTGGCTTTTCTTCTAAAATCATTGCCGATTGTTCTTATATCTCCATTACTTGTTAAAAATAAAATTTATCATGGTCAGTAAGTGGTTTATTTTTCGACCAGGATCTCACCAGTAGGCATGACATGATCAAAGAAATTTTCTCCGATGGCATTTTTTCGCTATTTAATAAAATATGTTACTTCGGTTTTAAAACACTTGCAATAATTCTGATTACTCGTTCCTTAGGAGAAGATGTAGGCGGAGAGTTCATTTTTTTAGTTGGTTTTCTCGAAGTCCTTCGGGTGGTTACTGATTTTGGTGTGGATCTGTTTGTTATAAAAAAATATAATGATTCTACAGATAAAATAAAACTATTAAATGTAACGTTTGCACAAAAAATTCTTTCTGGAGTAATTGTTTTACTACTGTTTTGTTTGTATTCTTTTGTTCAGGGTTATCAATATAATGTCTATATTCCTATTGTGTTAGCCTTACCTGTTGCTTTATTTTTTAATTTCTCAAATAGCTATTTTCAATCTCTCAATTCCAATAAATCTCTCACGTTTCCGATCGCAATTGCATCTATTGCAACGTGTACGATCTTCGCTATTCAGTATTTTTTAAACGTTAAATTTAACGCATGGGATTACCTGTGTGTTGAACTATTATTCGTATCGCTGGTTACACTAAAACTATTCGTTAGTGTCAAGTTTAGGTTTATTAGAACGTCAGCTTTTGATGTGCTAATGTCAATTCTTTCTTTATATAAATATACATTAAGTATAGGTCTTACAGCTGTTGTTGTAATTATTTATAGCCGTATAGATAATTTTTATCTCAAGACATTTGCCCCAGGGGATCTTGCAGCATATGGCCAGATATTTAGGATGGTTGATCCACTGGTTATGGTTTCTTCTGTATTTTCTACAGTTGCCTATGCAAGATTTTGCCGAATTAACTTACAAGAAAAAAATGCTTTTACTAAGGTGTTTCAGTTCCTGTTATGTATTGTGGCATATGGCGTGCTGAGTTCATTAGTTTATTTCTTTATAATAAAATACCTGGGTCATTTTGTATTGATTTCTAATGTTAATAATGATTTCTTGATAATGATGTTCTTGATTGTTGCATGTGTGAAATGTATCAATGGTGGTACAACTGCAATAATTCAGTCACAGGGGTTTTATAAAGTGGGTTTGTATGTTTCGTATGTTTGCATTTTGACATCGATACCAACTATGTATTTCTTAATAATGAAGTACGGTGTTAAAGGTGCTGCTATGACGATTCTGCTTGTAGAGTGTATTAGTTTCATATTACTTCTCTGCAGCTTTTTTATGATAAAAAAGATGCGTCCTAAAAAAACATTCGAAATGTAATCAATGAGTCCTCTTTGAATAGAATTAGTTTGTTCTATTTATGAACACTTAGCTTGAGTAAGTTCTAACATAGATTACTAATTGTTTGATACTATCTGCTTTACAAGCATAACCGCGTATGTCGCGGTGACCACACCTGACAGGAGTATGTAATGTCCAAGCAACAGATCGGCGTCGTCGGTATGGCAGTGATGGGGCGCAACCTGGCGCTCAACATCGAAAGCCGTGGTTATACCGTCTCCGTCTTCAACCGCTCCCGCGAAAAAACTGAAGAAGTTGTTGCCGAGAACCCGGGTAAGAAACTGGTTCCTTATTACACGGTGAAAGAGTTTGTCGAGTCTCTTGAAACCCCTCGTCGCATCCTGTTAATGGTGAAAGCAGGTGCAGGCACGGATGCTGCTATTGATTCCCTCAAACCATATCTCGATAAAGGTGACATCATCATTGATGGTGGTAACACCTTCTTCCAGGACACTATTCGTCGTAATCGTGAGCTTTCAGCAGAGGGCTTTAACTTCATCGGTACCGGTGTTTCCGGCGGTGAAGAGGGGGCGTTGAAAGGACCTTCCATCATGCCTGGTGGGCAGAAAGAAGCCTATGAACTGGTTGCACCGATCCTGACCAAAATCGCCGCAGTAGCTGAAGACGGTGAGCCATGCGTTACCTATATTGGTGCCGATGGCGCAGGTCACTATGTGAAGATGGTTCACAACGGTATTGAATACGGCGATATGCAGCTGATTGCTGAAGCCTATTCTCTGCTAAAAGGTGGCCTGAACCTCACCAACGAAGAACTGGCGCAGACTTTTACCGAGTGGAATAACGGTGAACTGAGCAGCTACCTGATCGACATCACCAAAGATATCTTCACCAAAAAAGATGAAGACGGTAACTACCTGGTTGATGTGATTCTGGATGAAGCAGCAAACAAAGGTACGGGCAAATGGACCAGCCAGAGTGCGCTGGATCTCGGCGAACCGCTGTCGCTGATAACCGAGTCTGTGTTTGCACGTTATATCTCTTCTCTGAAAGATCAGCGCGTTGCCGCGTCTAAAGTTCTCTCTGGCCCGCAAGCGCAGCCAGCAGGCGACAAGGCTGAGTTCATCGAAAAAGTTCGCCGTGCGCTGTATCTGGGCAAAATCGTTTCTTACGCTCAGGGCTTCTCTCAGCTACGCGCCGCGTCTGAAGAGTACAACTGGGATCTGAACTACGGCGAAATCGCGAAGATTTTCCGTGCTGGCTGCATCATCCGTGCGCAGTTCCTGCAGAAAATCACCGATGCTTATGCCGAAGATCCGCAGATCGCTAACCTGCTGCTGGCTCCGTACTTCAAGCAAATTGCTGATGACTACCAGCAGGCGCTGCGTGATGTCGTTGCTTATGCAGTACAAAACGGTATCCCGGTTCCGACCTTCGCCGCTGCGGTTGCCTATTACGATAGCTACCGTGCCGCTGTTCTGCCTGCGAACCTGATCCAGGCACAGCGTGACTATTTCGGTGCACATACTTATAAGCGCATTGATAAAGAAGGTGTGTTCCATACTGAATGGCTGGATTAATCTGATTTAACCAACAATAAAATTGAGGCCCGGCGTATATTGCACCGGGCTTTTTTTTTGCCAATTATCTTATAGACTAAATTTCACTGCTTAATATTAACTTAATAAATATCAGCTATTCTTATAAAGAAATTCTGAATTGTTTTTCGTTGCGTTGACCATCTTACAACGTAGCGTTAAAACTTTTAACTCTTATCAGGATGCTAAAAACATCATGATTCACAGTTAAGTTAATTCTGAGAGCATGAAATGAAAATTACCATTTCCGGTACTGGCTATGTAGGCTTGTCAAACGGGCTTCTAATCGCACAAAATCATGAGGTTGTGGCATTAGATATTTTACCGTCACGCGTTGCTATGCTGAATGATCGGATATCTCCTATTGTTGATAAGGAAATTCAGCAGTTTTTGCAATCAGATAAAATACACTTTAATGCCACATTAGATAAAAATGAAGCCTACCGGGATGCTGATTATGTCATCATCGCCACTCCAACCGACTATGATCCTAAAACTAATTATTTCAATACATCCAGTGTAGAATCAGTAATTAAAGACGTAGTTGAGATAAATCCTTATGCGGTTATGGTCATCAAATCAACGGTTCCCGTTGGTTTTACCGCAGCGATGCATAAGAAATATCGTACTGAAAATATTATTTTCTCTCCGGAATTTCTCCGTGAAGGTAAAGCCCTTTACGATAATCTCCATCCTTCACGTATTGTCATAGGTGAGCGTTCAGAACGCGCTGAACGTTTTGCTGCGTTGTTACAGGAAGGGGCGATTAAGCAAAATATCCCGACCCTGTTTACCGACTCCACTGAAGCAGAAGCGATAAAACTTTTCGCTAATACCTATCTGGCGATGCGCGTAGCGTACTTTAATGAACTGGATAGCTATGCAGAAAGTTTAGGTCTGAATACTCGCCAGATTATCGAAGGCGTTTGTCTCGATCCGCGTATTGGCAACCATTACAACAATCCGTCGTTTGGTTATGGTGGTTATTGTTTGCCGAAAGATACCAAACAGTTACTGGCGAATTATCAGTCTGTGCCGAATAACCTGATTTCGGCAATTGTCGATGCTAACCGCACGCGTAAAGATTTTATTGCCGATGCCATTTTGTCACGCAAGCCGCAAGTGGTGGGTGTTTATCGTCTGATTATGAAGAGCGGTTCAGACAACTTCCGCGCGTCTTCCATTCAGGGGATTATGAAACGTATCAAGGCGAAAGGCGTTGAAGTCATCATTTACGAACCGGTGATGAAAGAAGACTCATTCTTCAACTCTCGCCTGGAACGAGATCTCGCCACTTTCAAACAACAAGCTGACGTCATTATCTCCAATCGTATGGCAGAAGAGCTTAAGGATGTGGCAGATAAGGTATACACCCGCGATCTCTTTGGCAGCGACTAACATCTTGTTATCAGGGCTATTTACGCCCTGATTGTCTTTTGTTACTTCCTCAATAATTCATTATTTTTATCACTTATCCTATAGCATTCACGAGGATTATCGCTAAACTATGCGGACTTGGAAATTTCCGTCAGTTAGGGTAATGATGAGAGTAGAAAATAATAATGTTTCTGGGCAAAACCATGACCCGGAACAGATTGATTTGATTGATTTACTAATGCAGTTGTGGCGTGGCAAGATGACAATCATCATCTCTGTCATTGTTGCTATTGCCCTGGCTATAGGGTATCTGGCCGTTGCCAAAGAAAAGTGGACTTCCACAGCTATCGTTACTCAACCTGATGTGGGGCAAATCGCTGGCTATAACAATGCCATGAATGTTATCTATGGTCAGGCTGCACCGAAAGTGTCAGATTTGCAGGAGACGTTGATTGGTCGCTTCAGTTCTGCCTTCTCTGCATTAGCAGAAACGCTGGATAATCAGGAAGAACCAGAAAAACTTACCATCGAACCTTCTGTTAAGAACCAGCAATTACCATTGACTGTTTCTTATGTTGGGCAAACTGCAGAGGGCGCACAAATGAAGTTGGCCCAATACATTCAGCAAGTTGACGATAAAGTGAATCAAGAGCTAGAAAAGGATCTCAAAGACAACATTGCTCTGGGACGGAAAAACTTGCAGGACTCTTTAAGAACGCAGGAAGTGGTCGCGCAGGAGCAGAAAGATCTGCGTATCCGTCAGATTCAGGAAGCATTGCAGTATGCGAATCAGGCGCAGGTGACAAAACCACAGGTTCAGCAGACTGAAGATGTGACGCAAGATACGTTGTTCCTTCTTGGGAGCGAAGCACTGGAGTCGATGATTAAGCATGAGGCGACCCGTCCGTTGGTGTTCTCACCAAACTACTATCAGACTCGTCAAAACCTGCTGGATATCGAAAGCTTAAAGGTTGATGATCTTGATATTCATGCTTACCGTTATGTGATGAAACCGACGTTACCTATTCGTCGCGATAGCCCGAAAAAGGCAATTACCTTGATTCTGGCAGTGCTACTGGGTGGCATGGTTGGCGCGGGGATTGTGCTGGGGCGTAACGCTCTACGCAATTACAACGCGAAATAATCTTTGCAGTTTTAAAGAAAATGGGCAGGGTGGTGACACCTTGCCCGTTTTTTTTGCCGGATGCGATGCTGGCGCATCTTATCCAGCCAAAATGTGCAGAGCGAATAGTAGGCCCGATAAGCTTGCGCATCGGGCAATGGCTACGGATGCGACTACAACATCGCATCCGGTCAGTCCGCAACTCACTGATGCCGTTTGCGCAGGTTCTCAATCACCGTCGTTAAATCCAGCCCCTGATCCTGCAACAGCACCAGCAGGTGATACATCAAGTCAGATGCCTCGTTGGTCAGCTCAAAGCGGTCATGTACCGTTGCTGCCAGCGCAGTTTCCACCCCTTCTTCGCCCACTTTCTGCGCGATGCGTTTGGTGCCGCTGGCATACAGTTTGGCTGTGTAAGAGGTTTCCGGGTCGGCAGATTTACGTTCGGCGAGCAGTTGTTCCAGTTGATACAGGAACAGCCACTGGTGAGCGGTGTTGCCGAAGCAACTGCTGGTGCCTTTGTGGCAGGTCGGGCCGATGGGATTCGCCAGCACTAATAAAGTGTCGTTGTCGCAGTCCGACGCAATACTCACTACGTTGAGGAAATTACCCGACGTTTCGCCTTTGGTCCACAGTCGCTGTTTAGTGCGCGAGAAGAAGGTAACTTTGCCACTTTCGATGGTTTTGTCCAGAGCTTCCGGGTTCATATAGCCCAGCATTAACACTTCGCCAGATACCGCGTGTTGTACAATCACCGGCATCAGTCCGTCGGTTTTTTCCCAGTCCAGTTCGTGACGTTGTTGTTCTGTTAACATATCCTGATCTCCACGCCCTGTGATGCCAGGTACGCTTTTAATTCACTAATATTGATTATTTGTTTGTGGAATACAGAAGCTGCCAGCGCGCCGTCAACGTCGGCATCGCGGAAGGCTTCGAGGAAGTGTTCCATGGTGCCCGCGCCACCGGAGGCAATCAGCGGGACGTGGCAAACTTCACGCACTTTTTTCAGTTGATCGAGGTCGTAACCGTTTCGTACGCCGTCCTGATTCATCATGTTGAGGACGATTTCTCCGGCTCCACGTTTTTGCACTTCCTCTACCCAGTCGAGTGTTTCCCACTGAGTGACGCGGGTGCGGCTTTCATCGCCGGTATATTGATTCACATGATATTTACCGGTTTCGGCGTCGTACCAGGTATCAATACCGACCACAATACACTGCACACCAAAACGATCGGCCAGGCGAGTAATTAACGTCGGGTCCGCCAGCGCAGGGGAGTTAATGGAGATTTTATCCGCGCCAAAGGAAAGAATTTTCGCGGCATCTTCCAGAGACTTAATCCCGCCCGCCACGCAGAACGGAATGTCGATCACTTCCGCCACGCGCGATACCCAGCTTTTATCTACCACACGGCCATCGCTGGAAGCGGTGATATCGTAGAACACCAGTTCGTCTGCACCTTCTTCGGCGTAGCGTTTTGCCAGCGGTACGATATCGCCAATGATTTCATGGTTGCGAAACTGTACGCCTTTCACCACCTGACCATCACGAACGTCGAGACATGGAATTATGCGTTTTGCCAGCATGCGATGGCCTCCTTCACGGTGAATTTACCTTCCAGTAATGCGCGACCGACAATTACGCCGCGCACGCCAGTTCCACGCATGGCAGCAACATCGTTAATGTTGCCAATGCCGCCGGATGACTGAAATGCCACCTGCGGATATCTGGCGCACACTTCTTCATATAAAGAGACGTTAGAACCTGCCAGCGTGCCGTCGCGCGAGATATCGGTACACAGCACATGTTTCAGGCCGACGGGCAGATAGGTTTCCACCAGTTGTTCCAGTGAAACGCCCGAGTTCTCTTGCCAGCCGCTGACTGCCACCTGCTTGTTGCCTTGCTCGTCAATACGGACATCCAGCGCCAGCACTAAGGCATCGGCACCGAAACGTTCAAACCAGCCTTTCACCATTTCTGGTGATTTCACCGCGGTGGAGCCGACCACCACGCGCGCAACGCCCGCTTCCAGTAACGCCGCCACGTCTTCTTCGCTACGCACGCCGCCGCCAACCTGCACCGGAACGTTAACGCCCGCGACCAGGGTTTTAATCAGTGGGATTTGACGTTTAGCCGGATCTTTTGCCCCGGTCAGATCCACCAGGTGCAGCACTTCGGCACCCTGCGCGGCGTAATCCTGCAATCGCGGCAGCGGGTCGTTACCGTAATCGCGTTGTTTGCCGTAATCGCCCTGATGGAGACGCACCACGGTGCCGTCGATTAAATCTAATGCCGGAATAATCATTACATCTCCAGGAAGTTTTTCAGCAACTTAGCGCCAGCGGCACCAGAACGCTCCGGGTGAAACTGCACGCCGTAGAAGTTATCTTTTTGTACCGCCGCGGTGAACGGTTCGCCGTAATTACACTGGGCGATGGTCCACGGATTGACTGGCATTGCGTAGCTGTGAACAAAGTAAAAGTACGCGCCGTCTTCAATCCCCTGAAACAGGCGGTTGCCTGCCTGCGGGTAAACGCGGTTCCAGCCCATATGCGGCAGTGGCAGACCAAAGTCGGTCATTTTCGGCACGTCTTCGTCGATGATGCCCAGCAAATCGACGCCGTTGCTCTCTTCGCTGCGCCGCCCCAGCAGTTGCATCCCTAAGCAGATGCCCAGCACCGGTTGGGTACAGGCTTTGATGAGATCAAACAGCTCGCGCTCACGCACCTGATCCATCGCTGCTTGTGCGGTGCCGACGCCAGGCAAAAACAGTTTATCGGCCAGCAACACCACATCAGGATCACGGCTGACTTTGGGTTCATAACCGTGGCGCGCAATGGCAGACTTCACCGAGTTCAGGTTGGCGCAGCCAGTATCAAGGATCACCACGTTCATTACAGCACTCCTTTCGACGAGGGCAGGGTATCGCCTTCCACGCGGATGGCCTGGCGCAGGGTGCGACCAAAGGCTTTGAACAGGCTCTCTACACGGTGATGATCGTTTTTACCTTTGGTTTTCAGGTGTAGCGTCACGCCCATGGTGTATGAGAGCGAACGGAAGAAGTGCTCGATCATCTCGGTGCTGAGATCGCCCACGCGCTGGTAGGTAAATTCAGCTTTATATTCCAGGTGCGGACGACCAGAGATATCCAGCGCGCAGCGGGCAAGGCATTCGTCCATCGGCAGCACAAAACCAAAGCGGCAAATACCGCGTTTGTCGCCAAGGGCAATTTTTAACGCTTCACCCAGCGCCAGACCAGTATCTTCGACGGTGTGGTGATCGTCGATATAGAGGTCGCCTTTGACGTTGATTTCCATGCGGAAACCGCCGTGGGTGGCGATCTGATCCAGCATATGATCAAAGAAGCCAACGCCGGTGTTAATCTTGCTGCCACCCTCGCGATCCAGCCACACCTGAACGTCAATCTGCGTCTCTTTGGTGTTACGCACTACATGGGCGTAACGGTCTCGTTTAGTGAGTTGCTCGCCAATCATCGGCCAGTTCAGGGTTTCGCGGTCGTAGCGTAAACCATTAATACCCATGTTTTCCGCCAGTTGAATATCGGTCGCGCGATCGCCAATCACATAACTGTTGGCACGATCCATCGCTTGCTCAGCCAGATAACGCTCCACCAGTTTTACTTTCGGCTTACGGCAGTCGCACTCATCGGCGGGCAGGTGCGGACAAATCAGCACTTCATCAAACTGTACGCCTTGCGAGGTGAAGATCTGCATCATCAGGTTGTGCGGGCCATCGAAATCCGCCTGCGGGAAACTTTGTGTTCCCAGACCATCCTGATTAGTGATCATCACCAGCTTGTAGCCCGCTTTTTGCAGCTTCAGCAGCTCCGGGATCACGCCTGGTTCAAAGGCGAGTTTGTCAAAACGGTCCACCTGAAAATCACTCGGCGGTTCGCTAATCAGGGTTCCATCGCGATCGATAAAAAGATACTTCTGACTCATCAAACTTGCTCCGCACGTAAGGCGTCAATGACGCGCTGGCTTTCTTCACGGGTTCCGACGGTAATTCGCAGGCAGCCGCTTAAAGAGGGTTGTTTATTCTGATCACGTAAGATAATGCCCTGATCCCACAAAGATTTAAACACTGCGCTGGAGGCTTTAAAGCGCGCCAGAATGTAGTTGGTTTCAGAGTCAAAAACCTGCTCCACGCAGGAGATTTCTTTCAGTGCGGCAATCAGATATTCGCGTTCTGCAATAATTTGCGCCACCCGTTCGCGCATGGCGACGATCCCCTGCGGGCTTAACGCCTGGGCCGCAATGTCGGCAACCGGCGTCGAGAGCGGGTAGGGGGCGATCACTTTCATCAGCAGGTTGATGACTTCTTCGTTTGCCAGCGTAAATCCGCAACGAAGGCCCGCCAGAGCAAAAGCTTTCGACAGTGTGCGCAAAATAGCCAGGTGCGGATATTCCGTCAGCCAGCCAGCCAACGATGCCTGCGGGCAAAACTCGATATAGGCTTCATCGGCAACCACAATGGCTTTTCCGCGGGTTAGCTCCAGCAGAATGCGAAAATCCTGCGGATTGATCAGTTGCCCGGTCGGGTTGTTGGGGCTGCAAACATAGACCACTTTTACGCCGTCCAGCTTGTCGGAAATGCCCTGTAAGTCCAGTTGCCAGTTGTCCAGCGTCGGCACTGTGCGGCACTCGACGCCAATGGTTTCAGCGCTGACGCTGTACATGCCGTACGTTGGCGGGTAGTAGAGGATGGCGTCTTTACCTGGTTCGCAAAAAGCGCGGATCAGCAGTTCAATACCTTCGTCCGCGCCACGGCTGACCAGCACCTGCTCCGGTTTTACGCCTGCATACTGCGCGTAATTTTCAATCACCGCTTTCGGCTGACATTCCGGGTAGCGGTTGAGCGTTTGCTGAGTAAGCTGAAACTCCACGGCTGTGGGATATTCGTTGGCGTTCAGCCAGACGTCGCCGTTACCGCCCAGACGACGCGCCGACTGATACGGCGTCAGGTTGCGGACGTTTTCACGCGCTAAATCGGTAATAGTCACGGTGCTCATGCTTGCTCCTTAAGGGCGTTAACACGCAAAGTAACGGCATTTTTATGGGCGGTCAGGCGCTCGGCGGCGGCCAGTGTTTCTATGGTCGAAGCCAGCGCAGAAAAGCCTTCTTTCGACAGTTCCTGCACGGTCATGCGCTTCTGGAAATCTGCCAGCCCGAGGCTGGAACAGGTGGCGGTGTAACCGTAAGTCGGCAGTACGTGGTTAGTGCCGGAGGCGTAATCACCCGCCGATTCGGGGGACCAGTCACCAAGAAATACCGAACCGGCGCTGGTGATGCCATCGACCAGATCGCGGGCGTTGCGGGTCTGGATGATCAGGTGCTCTGGGCCGTACTGGTTGGAGATCTCCACGCACTGCGCTAAATCTTTAGTCACGATCAGGCGGCTGGCGTTCAGTGCCTGGCGGGCGGTTTCAGCTCGCGGCAGTTCTGCCAGCTGGCGTTCGACAGCTTCGGCTACGCGACGCGCCATATCAGCAGCGGGCGTCAGTAAAATCACCTGAGAGTCCGGGCCGTGTTCAGCCTGGGAGAGCAAATCAGAAGCCACGAAATCCGGCGTTGCGCCGCTGTCAGCAATCACCAGCACTTCCGACGGGCCTGCGGGCATATCGATCGCCGCACCGTCCAGACGCTGGCTCACCTGACGTTTTGCCTCGGTGACAAAGGCGTTACCTGGCCCGAAGATTTTGTCCACTTTCGGCACGGATTCTGTACCAAACGCCAGCGCGGCAATGGCCTGTGCGCCGCCGACGTTAAACACGTCCTGCACACCGCACAGCTGCGCCGCGTAAAGGATCTCATCGGCAATCGGCGGCGGTGAGCACAGCACCACTTTTTTACAGCCCGCAATACGCGCCGGAGTTGCCAGCATTAATACCGTTGAGAAGAGCGGGGCGGAGCCGCCAGGAATATACAAACCCACTGAAGCCACCGGGCGCGTGACTTGCTGGCAACGTACGCCTGGCTGCGTTTCTACATCTACCGGCGGCAGTTTTTGCGCAGTGTGGAAGGTTTCAATATTCTTTACTGCCACCGCCATCGCCTGTTTTAGCTCGTCGCTCAGGCGTTCGCTGGCGGCGGCGATCTCCTCAGCAGACACCTTCAGCGCGGTAACCGTGGTTTTATCAAACTTCGCGCTGTATTCCCGCAGGGCGTCATCACCGCGTGCTTTCACGTTATCGAGAATATCGTTAACAGTGCGGGTAATGCTTTCAGAAGCGGAGATCGCCGGGCGCATTAACAGCTGGCGTTGTTGCTCCGCAGTACAGCTATTCCAGTCAATGATTGTGTTAAAGCTCATGGCGATCACTCCATCATCTTCTCAATCGGCAGCACCAGGATTGAACTGGCACCCAGCGCTTTCAGTTTTTCCATCGTTTCCCAGAACAGGGTTTCGCTACTGACCATGTGCATCGCTACGCGCTGTTGATCACCTGCCAGCGGCAGAATAGTTGGGCGTTCGGCACCTGGCAGCAGGGCGATGACTTCATCCAGACGTTCAGTCGGTGCGTGCATCATGATGTATTTTGATTCGCGCGCCTGGATCACGCCCTGAATACGGATCATCAGCTTGTCGATCAGTTGCTGTTTAGATTCTTCCATTTCGCCATCGCGCTGGATCAGGCAGGCTTTCGAGCGGTAGATAACTTCGACTTCGCGCAGGCCGTTAGCTTCCAGCGTGGCACCGGTGGAAACCAGATCGCAAATCGCATCCGCCAGTCCGGCGCGCGGGGCGACTTCAACAGAACCGTTCAGTAAGCAGGATTTAAAAGAGATGCCTTTCTGGTCGAGATAACGCTTGAGCAGGTGAGGATAAGAGGTGGCGATACGTTTACCGTTTAAGGAGAGCGGACCGTCCCAGGCTTCATCAACCGGCGTTGCCAGCGAAAGGCGGCAGCCGCCGAAATCCAGTCGACGCAGGGTAAAGTAGCGCGGATCTTCACCCTGGGCTCGGCGGTTAAGCAGCTCTTCTTCCAGCACGTTTTCGCCGATAATCCCAAGGTCTACCACGCCGTCCATTACCAGACCGGGAATGTCGTCGTCACGCACGCGCAGAATATCAATCGGCATGTTTTCTGCCATCGCGATCAGGCGCTGGGTGTGAAGATTGATTTTAATGCCACAGCGCGCCAGCAATTCGCGTGAGTCATCACTTAAACGGCCGGATTTCTGCATAGCTATGCGTAAACGAGTGTTGTCTGTCATTTTCTTATTCCTCTTTAAACCTGTCTGAACCGTTATCAACCGCGCAATAAAAAAGCCCCCGGAAGGTGATCTTCCGGGGGCTTTCTCATGCGTTCATGCACCACTGGAAGATCTGAATGTCTTCCAGCACACATCGCCTGAAAGACTAGTCAGGATGATGGTGATGATGGTGGTGTTTAAATTGAACGCGTGTCATAAAAGTCTCTGTGAATGTTTATTCAACTGATGTCTTTTAACCTAAACCACTTTCACGTTAGAAAGCAAGGGCTTTTTTATATATTTTATGGCGATGGATTTGTTTAATGAATGAGCGGGGAAAGGAGGGGGCCTGGAGTGACTACGTTAGAAAAGTAATCGTGAAAATATGTCTTTAAAACCCTCAAGAACATTGTGTTCTGTAACTAAAGTGGGCTTTGTTCCTGCCGGATGCGGCGTGAATGCCTTATCAGGTCTACAAATGTTGCCTAAATTCAATGTATTGATGTTTTTGTAGGACTGATAAGCGGAGCGCATCAGGCAACTGTATATTTGCTAACAGTTTCGATTTCATTCATAGAATGAATTGTCAGTTTTGATACGCTAGCGTAGCCTTATAGATCTAAGGTGTATCAGGAGATAACGGATGAAAAAGGTCGCAATTGTCGGGTTAGGGTGGTTAGGCATGCCGCTGGCGATGTCACTTTCAGCGCGAGGCTGGCAAGTCACCGGGAGTAAAACCACACAAGATGGTGTCGAAGCGGCCCGAATGAGTGGCATTGATAGCTATCTGCTTCGCATGGAGCCTGAGTTAGTTTGCGATTCTGACGATCTGGATGCCCTGATGGATGCCGATGCGCTGGTCATTACGCTTCCGGCACGTCGTAGCGGCCCCGGCGATGAGTTCTATTTACAAGCGGTACAAGAGTTAGTGGATAGCGCGCTGGCCCATCGTATTCCCCGCATTATTTTTACCAGCTCAACATCTGTCTATGGCGACGCGCAAGGCACGGTGAAAGAAACCACACCGCGTAATCCAGTAACCAACAGTGGACGAGTATTAGAAGAACTCGAAGACTGGCTGCACAATTTACCCGGTACTTCGGTCGATATTCTGCGTCTTGCGGGCCTGGTCGGACCGGGACGTCATCCTGGTCGCTTCTTTGCCGGAAAAACCGCGCCTGATGGTGAACATGGTGTCAATTTAGTCCATTTAGAAGATGTTATTGGCGCTATCACCCTGTTGTTACAGGCACCTAAAGGCGGACACATCTATAATATATGTGCGCCAGCTCACCCTGCGCGTAATGTTTTCTATCCGCAGATGGCCCGTTTACTGGGGCTGGAACCTCCGCAGTTCAGAAATAGTCTGGACAGCGGCAAAGGTAAGATTATTGATGGCAGTCGGATTTGTAATGAACTGGGATTTGAATACCAGTATCCCGATCCGCTGGTAATGCCGCTGGAGTAAACGATCACGCCAGCAGGACGCCGCATGCACTGCAAGGGGGCGTGTATGAAACCACTGCTGGATGTGTTGATGATCCTCGATGCCTTAGAAAAAGAAGGCAGTTTTGCGGCGGCGTCGGCCAAACTCTATAAGACGCCGTCTGCTCTGAGTTACACCGTTCACAAGCTGGAAAGCGACCTTAATATTCAATTGCTTGATCGTAGCGGACACCGTGCTAAATTCACCCGCACCGGAAAAATGTTATTAGAGAAAGGGCGGGAAGTTCTGCATACCGTGCGAGAACTGGAAAAGCAGGCGATCAAACTGCACGAAGGCTGGGAAAACGAGCTGGTGATTGGCGTGGACGACACGTTTCCTTTTTCTCTGCTTGCTCCACTCATTGAAGCTTTTTATCAACATCATAGCGTGACGCGCCTGAAGTTTATCAATGGCGTACTCGGTGGTTCCTGGGATGCCCTGACTCAGGGGCGAGCGGATATTATTGTTGGCGCGATGCATGAGCCACCATCTTCCAGTGAGTTTGGTTTCTCGCGGTTGGGCGATCTGGAACAAGTCTTTGCGGTCGCGCCTCATCATCCGTTAGCCCTGGAAGAAGAACCGTTAAACCGTCGTATCATTAAACGATATCGGGCGATTGTGGTGGGGGACACTGCACAGGCCGGCGCTTCTACGGCCTCACAACTTCTCGACGAACAAGAAGCCATTACCGTTTTCGATTTTAAAACCAAGCTGGAGCTGCAAATTAGCGGCCTTGGCTGCGGCTATTTACCCCGTTATCTGGCGCAACGTTTTCTCGATAGTGGCGCGTTAATCGAGAAGAAAGTAGTCGCCCAAACTCTCTTTGAACCCGTCTGGATTGGCTGGAACGAACAGACCGCAGGGCTTGCCAGCGGCTGGTGGCGAGATGAAATTTTAGCAAATAGTGCGATCGCCGGTGTTTATGCAAAATCTGATGACGGAAAATCAGCCATTTAAAGAAAAATTATTATGACAAGCCTCTCATTCTCTTGTCATTTCCCCCCCATTTAGGCACAATGCGCCGCTGTCAAAAAATGACTAAAAACCGACGTTTCATCAGCGTCGGTTATTTTTTGCTTCAAACCAATCATTCATACCAAGAGGCCGGGCTTCGTACCGGATAGATATTTACTAAAAATCGACAGTTGTTGTCGCTGAGGAATCCAAAAAAATGGGGCAATTTTTTGCTTACGCGACGGTTATCACCGTAAAGGAGAATGACCATGTCGCATAACGTTACTCCAAACACCTCTCGCGTGGAATTGCGTAAAACGCTTACGTTAGTTCCGGTTGTAATGATGGGTCTTGCCTATATGCAGCCGATGACGCTGTTTGATACTTTTGGTATCGTTTCAGGCCTCACGGATGGTCATGTGCCGACAGCCTATGCGTTCGCATTGATTGCGATCCTGTTTACGGCTCTGAGCTACGGGAAGCTGGTTCGCCGCTATCCTTCTGCTGGCTCTGCATACACTTACGCCCAGAAATCCATTAGCCCGACTGTCGGCTTTATGGTGGGTTGGTCTTCTCTGCTCGACTATCTGTTCGCGCCGATGATCAACATTCTGCTGGCGAAAATCTATTTTGAAGCTCTGGTGCCTTCCATTCCATCGTGGATGTTTGTGGTGGCGCTGGTGGCCTTTATGACCGCCTTTAACCTGCGTAGTCTGAAATCCGTAGCGAACTTCAACACTGTAATCGTCGTGTTGCAGGTAGTGCTGATCGCGGTGATCCTGGGCATGGTTGTTTATGGCGTATTTGAAGGTGAAGGCGCGGGTACGCTGGCGAGCACTCGTCCGTTCTGGTCTGGCGATGCGCATGTTATCCCGATGATTACCGGGGCGACAATCCTGTGCTTCTCCTTTACCGGCTTTGACGGCATCAGCAACCTGTCGGAAGAAACCAAAGATGCAGAGCGCGTGATCCCGCGTGCGATTTTCCTGACCGCGCTGATCGGCGGCATGATCTTCATCTTTGCAACTTACTTCCTGCAACTGTATTTCCCGGATATCTCTCGCTTTAAAGATCCGGATGCGTCACAGCCTGAAATCATGCTGTACGTTGCGGGTAAAGCGTTCCAGGTTGGCGCGCTGATCTTCTCCACCATTACCGTACTGGCGTCCGGTATGGCGGCGCACGCAGGCGTAGCGCGTCTGATGTACGTAATGGGGCGTGATGGCGTGTTCCCGAAAAGCTTCTTCGGTTATGTACACCCGAAATGGCGTACTCCGGCGATGAACATCATCCTGGTTGGCGCGATTGCTCTGCTGGCAATCAACTTCGACCTGGTAATGGCTACGGCGCTGATTAACTTTGGTGCGCTGGTGGCGTTCACCTTCGTTAACCTGTCGGTTATTTCGCAGTTCTGGATTCGTGAGAAGCGTAACAAGACGCTGAAAGATCACTTCCAGTATCTGTTCCTGCCGATGTGTGGTGCGCTGACCGTTGGTGCGCTGTGGGTTAACCTGGAAGAAAGCTCAATGGTTCTGGGTCTGATCTGGGCGGCTATCGGCCTGATTTACCTGGCTTGCGTAACCAAGAGTTTCCGCAACCCGGTTCCGCAGTACGAAGACGTAGCATAATCTTACAAGCCGGATGACATAATCATCCGGTAAATCTCAAAAAGCCGGAGTTTATCGCTCCGGTTTTTTTTGTTTCAGACGATCTCTTCCGCGTACTGCCAAAGTGCTTTTAACAGCGTCACTTTCTCTTTGTCATCGGCATATTGTTGTACCAGCATCTGCAATTCATCAGCATAACCCTGCAAAAACTCTGGCGTGAAGACCTGGCGGCGGTGCTCCAGCCAGCGTTGCTGCTCGGCATAATCCAGCGTCCCCGGGAAGTTGCGTGCCCGATAATTGAACAACAGCTTTTCAATCCGTTTATCAACAAAAGTGATATCCAGTGCCGGTAAATTACGCGGCTCGGTTTCCAGCACAATTTTCATTGCTGCACGATCGGCGTCACTGAAAAAGCCATTATAAAGCTGTGCATCCACGTTATCTGAAGGCGTAAACGGTTCGGCTTCCGCGAATATCGCCACCACTTTTTCACGCACTTGCGGATTTTCACGCAGAATTTTTAGGTTATCGAGGCAATGCTGACGATTAATTCCCAGTCGGTCAGCATCTTCCGGGCGTAGCGTATTCGCCTGGGCCAGCACCGGACATTTATTGATATGCACCAGTTTAACCGGAACGGCGGCGTTATCGCCAAGATCGGTTTTTGCGGTATATAGACGCTCGCGCAATGTGTCGCTATCCAGTTCCAGTAATGGCGAAATGTCTCCTGCCAAATCCACCATAATTACGGCATTGCGATTTTCAGGATGCCACGCCAGCGGTGCTACCCAGCTGGTATTGCCGCGCCATGCCCCAAACATTCCGGAAACGTGAACCAGGGGTTTCATCTGCGGAACATCAATCAACGCCATCAGTTTGTGTTTATTACGATGGGTAAAGAGATAATCAAACAGGCGTGGCTGACGCGTTTTTACCAGTTTTGCCATCGAAATAGTGGCGTACACATCAGCCATCGCATCGTGTGCGTTGCTATGTTCAATACCATTCGCTTTGGTTAAATGCTCAAGGCGAAAGCTCGGTAGACCGTCATCATTTTCAGGCCAGTTTATTCCTTCCGGGCGCAGGGCATAACAGGCACGCATAACATCCAGTAAATCCCAGCGCGAGTTATCATGCTGCCAGCTCCAGGCGTAAGGATCGTAGAAATTACGATAAAAAACGTTGCGTGTGACTTCGTCGTCGAAACGCACATTGTTGTAGCCCAGAATACAGGTCTTCGGTACGGTAAAAAGCGAGTGAATACGGGCGGCAAACGCGGCTTCGTTTTCTCCTTTCGCCCGTGCTTCCTGCGGGGTAATACCGGTAATTAATACTGCTCCAGGCTGGGGTAAATAGTCATCCGCGGGCTTGCAGTAAAAGACTTCGGGTTCGCCGATGACATTGAATTCGCTATCGGTGCGAATGGCTGCGAACTGTGCAGGGCGATCTAACGCGGGGTGCGTGCCAAAGGTTTCGTAATCGTGAAACAAAAAGGTAGATTGTTGCTTACCGTCATTCATCATTAGGTTAAATCCGTTGTTTCTGCTGTCTGCCAGAGTATCAAATATCACCGTGCTAATCAGCTTTAGCGCAACAATTTGACAGCGAGTGGCAACAGATCATGTCAGATAAAAATGCGAGGGTAGTCACATTTTCTTGCACTTTATTCCAGCCAGTTCATAAGTATTTCCGTAAAAAGAACAGCTATTTGAAACTCCTGAGGGTTTGCTGTTGAAACGCCGTCTTATTATTGCTGCTTCTTTGTTCGTTTTTAACTTATCGTCTGGTTTTGCGGCGGAAAACATTCCTTTTTCACCTCAGCCTCCAGAGATTCATGCCGGCTCCTGGGTATTGATGGATTACACCACCGGTCAGATCCTCACCGCGGGTAATGAGCATCAACAGCGCAATCCCGCCAGCCTGACAAAGCTGATGACGGGCTATGTCGTGGATCGCGCTATCGATAGTCATCGCATTACGCCAGACGATATTGTCACCGTGGGGCGCGATGCGTGGGCGAAAGATAATCCAGTGTTTGTCGGTTCTTCACTGATGTTTTTGAAAGAGGGCGATCGCGTATCGGTACGTGATTTAAGCCGTGGTTTAATTGTGGATTCCGGAAATGATGCTTGTGTTGCTCTGGCTGACTATATTGCCGGTGGGCAACGGCAGTTTGTTGAAATGATGAACAACTATGCCGAGAAGCTGCATCTCAAGGATACGCATTTTGAAACAGTGCATGGTCTGGATGCACCAGGCCAGCATAGCTCGGCTTATGATTTAGCTGTGCTTTCTCGCGCTATCATCCACGGCGAGCCCGAGTTTTATCATATGTACAGTGAGAAAAGTCTCACCTGGAACGGTATCACCCAGCAAAACCGTAACGGGTTATTGTGGGATAAAACCATGAATGTTGACGGCCTGAAAACGGGTCATACTTCTGGTGCCGGGTTTAATCTCATTGCTTCGGCTGTAGATGGGCAGCGTCGTCTCATTGCAGTGGTAATGGGGGCTGACAGTGCAAAAGGTCGTGAGGAAGAGGCAAGAAAATTACTGCGTTGGGGGCAACAAAACTTTACTACGGTGCAAATTTTGCATCGTGGGAAAAAGGTCGGTACGGAACGCATCTGGTATGGCGATAAAGAAAATATCGCCCTGGGAACGGAACAAGAGTTCTGGATGGTGCTACCGAAAGCCGAAATTCCACATATCAAAGCCAAATATACCCTTGATGGTAAAGAGCTCACTGCGCCAATTAGCGCCCATCAGCGGGTAGGGGAAATTGAACTTTACGACCGTGATAAACAGGTGGCGCACTGGCCGCTGGTTACCCTGGAATCTGTCGGGGAAGGCAGCATGTTTTCCCGCCTGAGTGATTATTTCCACCATAAGGCTTGACCTTTCTTTTGCAGCAGACTGGCAGGAGTGCGAGTCTGCTCGCATAATCAACACTCATTCCTTGTGGTTTTAATATTGCAGCTATACTGTATATAAAAACAGTATTAATGGAGGCGTCATGAACTACGAGATTAAGCAGGAAGATAAACGTACCGTTGCAGGTTTCCATCTCGTTGGCCCGTGGGAGCAGACGGTAAAGAAAGGTTTTGAGCAGTTGATGATGTGGGTAGATAACAAAAATATTGTGCCGAAGGAGTGGGTTGCTGTCTATTACGACAATCCAGATGAAACACCCGCCGAAAAATTACGCTGCGACACCGTCGTGACGGTACCGAATAACTTTACGCTCCCCGAAAACAGTGAGGGCGTCATTCTGACAGAAATTTCAGGTGGTCAGTATGCGGTGGCGGTGGCTCGTGTAGTCGGTGATGATTTTGCTAAACCCTGGTATCAGTTCTTTAATAGCCTCTTGCAAGACAGTGCTTATGAAATGTTACCAAAGCCCTGTTTTGAGGTTTATTTGAACAATGGCGCGGAAGATGGGTACTGGGATATCGAAATGTATGTTGCGGTGCAGCCAAAACATCACTAATTCATCTCAGGGCGGTGTGTTAACGCGATGACCACTCTTTTTTTTGAAAGCGAAAAGAGTAAGATGCGCCTTTCAATTTTTTCGCTCCTGCCGGGAAATTACACTGTTCCCGGTTTGTCCGTCGGATAATTCAGAGGCGCGCCTTCTGGCCGACAGATGAGTTATGAGCGCTTTTAATCTTCATTACGGAGTTTCTGCGTGCGTGCCGATAAGTCATTAAGCCCGTTTGAAATCCGGGTATACCGCCATTACCGCATTGTGCATGGTACTCGGGTCGCGCTGGCATTCCTGCTCACTTTTCTCATTATCCGCCTGTTTACTATCCCGGAAAGCACCTGGCCGCTGGTCACCATGGTGGTGATTATGGGGCCAATCTCGTTCTGGGGTAACGTTGTCCCTCGTGCCTTCGAACGTATTGGCGGTACGGTGTTGGGGTCGATTTTAGGTCTTATCGCTCTGCAACTGGAGTTAATCTCGTTACCGCTGATGTTAGTCTGGTGCGCGGCGGCGATGTTTCTTTGCGGTTGGCTGGCGCTGGGCAAGAAACCGTATCAAGGTTTATTGATTGGGGTGACGCTGGCAATTGTTGTTGGTTCCCCGACAGGTGAAATTGATACGGCGTTATGGCGAAGCGGCGATGTGATCCTCGGCTCTTTACTGGCAATGTTGTTTACCGGTATCTGGCCACAACGAGCGTTCATCCACTGGCGCATTCAACTGGCAAAAAGTCTGAACGAGTATAATCGGGTCTATCAATCTGCATTCTCACCGAACTTACTCGAACGCCCACGTCTGGAAAGCCATCTACAAAAACTCCTGACCGATGCCGTGAAAATGCGTGGGCTGATTGCGCCCGCCAGCAAAGAAACCCGTATTCCAAAATCGATATATGAAGGTATCCAGACCATTAATCGCAATCTGGTTTGTATGCTGGAGTTGCAAATCAATGCATACTGGGCCACGCGCCCCAGCCATTTCGTATTATTGAACGCGCAAAAACTGCGTGATACCCAGCATATGATGCAGCAAATACTGCTGAGCCTTGTTCATGCGCTATACGAAGGTAATCCGCAGCCGGTTTTTGCCAATACGGAAAAATTGAACGATGCTGTGGAAGAGCTGCGTCAGTTGCTGAATAACCACCATGACCTGAAGGTTGTGGAAACACCAATCTATGGTTATGTGTGGCTGAACATGGAAACGGCACATCAGCTTGAGTTGCTATCGAATCTGATTTGCCGGGCCTTGCGCAAATAATTCCTGAACTTCAGAATCATCTTGCTGCTGCTTCGATTCAGCAAGGATAAAGGGTATGATAGTGAAAAGGGATAAAAGCATTGTCATCTGCGGCAGCTATGAGTAATGTTGGCCCTAACGAATAGCGGTTGCTTAAACGAATCCGACTCTCACATTATCAGGGGTATAAAAATGGAAACTACCAAGCCTTCATTCCAGGACGTACTGGAATTTGTTCGTCTGTTCCGTCGTAAGAACAAACTGCAACGTGAAATTCAGGACGTTGAGAAAAAGATCCGTGACAACCAGAAGCGCGTCCTGCTGCTGGACAACCTGAGCGATTACATCAAGCCGGGGATGAGCGTTGAAGCAATCCAGGGCATCATCGCCAGCATGAAAGGTGACTATGAAGATCGCGTTGACGATTACATCATCAAAAATGCCGAGCTCTCCAAAGAACGCCGCGATATCTCCAAAAAGCTGAAAGCTATGGGCGAAATGAAAAACGGCGAAGCGAAGTAATTCCTGTTTTATTCAATGAGGGTTGCCCGGCAACCCTCATTGCTCATTGATTCTTTTCTGTGTATCACCGTCATCATTCCCATCTGAGAACCTGTCGAAATTAGCGACAGAATTCTTCTGTATGCAGCAAGGCAAAAAGTTCTGCAACTCCATTGTTATTAACCGCACTGGTTACTAACACATTGTGCGCTCCAGCTTCCCGTAACCAACATTTCACCAAAGATATTTGTTCCATGTTGGCTAAATCTGCTTTGGTTACTACTCCAATAACAGGGCGATTCATTGACGAGGTAAAGCCTGGCGAAAAAGGGGACCACGGTGCGTCCGCATTAAGCACCAGGGCGATAATGTCCGCTTCGCAGGCGCTGACCAACAGAGCACTGTAGAGGCTGCGGTTTTCGAGGTATTCGCCTGGTGTATCAATGGTGGTCGGGGACCAGACGATTGCCTGTGTTTTCTGATAATGAATATTTTCGCCACGCAGACATTGCGTGAGTGACGTTTTTCCGCACTGGCTGGGGCCGATAAGCATCATACGTTGCATAACGTCAGGTCCGCGTAATGGGGCAGGCGGTAAAGCGCATCATTTCACCCAGCGTACGGGTAACCTGGCTAAGTGCATATTCAATGGCAGAAACATCACCAGTCAGCACTACGGCACCGGTAAAACGATCAAGAAAACCGATCTCTACAGCGCCTGATTTTGTGGCGATATCGCATGCGATGATAGATGCTTCGCTGGGGGTTATCGTCAGAATGCCAATAGCAGAAACGGTGTCTGGTAAACCGAATTTCTTAAACAGATCCTTCCCAGGATTGGCGATGACATGTGCCAGCGTGACCTGCTTACCAGGGACATATTCCTGAATCATCCGTTCAGTTGTGTGCTGAGTTGTCATTATCCCTCCACCATCTGACGCCACATGGCTTCATGTGGACGGGCAATCACCGACCGATAGACCAACAAACCTTTTTCTCCCGCACGCTCGCTGGCGACAGAGACCGCGTTATTAACATCTGAAATATCGCCAGCAACCACCATGTAGCATTTTCCGCCAATGCCAAAAGCCATATGCACGCGAACGAGAATGACATTCGCAGCTTTGACAGCACAATCGGCAGCGTCAATGCAGGCAGCGACACTCCAGGTTTCGACTACGCCGACAGCCCGGTGCTGCTCAACATGGTTCAGTCCGCTGATTGCAGAAAGGAGACTGGGATGAATATTCGGCAGGACAAGACTGTCGACCAGCATTTCACCAGCAAGGGAAGCACCGCTGTTGATGGCCTGTTGCACCGCGCCCACATCGCCACCGAGCATCAGCAGAAATTTTCCGGGGCATAGCGTTTTGCTGACCAGTAACTCAACGTTGGCGCTTTTCAGCATGGCGTCGCCGGTTTCCATCCCTTTCGCGATACTGCTAAGTTCTAAAATACCTACCGCTTTCGACATCGTTAACCTCTCACAAGCGTAATTGCGTTTTCTGTCACATCGCTGACCATGCCATCAATACTGGCATGAATGGGGGCACCTAATGTGCCGTGTGGAATTTGACCTACACATTGCCCATGAACGACGCGATCGCCTTTTTGTACACACGCAATTGCGCTGGCACCGATGTGCTGGCGTAACAATAACGTCACTTTTTCGGGCTGAGGCACCTGTTCAGACAATGGCGCATCCTGATACCACGGGGTTAAGCCCAGTCTGGTTACCAGCCGTTTTACGGGAACCAGTCGATAATTTGCCAAGGGATCTGCAGGATTTAAGGCACCTTCGTAGCGGATATTTTGTGCGCGTAATTCCTGCTTAAGCAGGCGGTTTATGCGCATTGGTGAAATTCCTACCGGACAGGCGACGCTGGCGCAGACGTTGCACTCCGAACAGGTGAGCGCCGTCAGTAACAGTTGTGGCGTAGCGAGCTGTTGGTAGTTAACCGCACGTACTAATAAATGGGGTGCCAGTTCGTGACCGATTAAATGACGTGGGCAGAGATCGGTACACAAGCGGCATTGCTCACAAACAGTTTTCGCGACGGCAAGTACGCTGCGGTCATTCTGCATTTGACGTTGGATCAGTGAATGAGAGTTGGGTAAAACCAGCAAGCCGCCAGTGGTTTTGCTGACTGGTGTGTCGAGCGATGTGATCAAACTTCCCATCATCGGCCCGCCATTGATAAAACCAGGAGCATCCACTGTTGCGCCGCCCGCCAGCGCCAGGACTTCACGTAAAGACATGCCGATGGGGACGGTTACCGTTATTGGTTTCGCCACTGCACCATTAACGGTGAGTGTGCGGCGCGTCACTGGATACTGTTGCTCGACGGCTCTGGCAATATTAAGTACGGTTTGAACATTATTGACCACCACACCGACGCTAACGGGTAATGCCGCGGGTGGAACGCGGCGACCAGTTGCCATCCAGATGGTCAGCACTTCGTCTCCTGCGGGGTAAACATCGGGCAAAATATGCAGGCGGATATCCGGTGGTAACAGTGGTGTGAGTGCGTTTATTGCCCGTTGATATTTCTCTTTCAGCGCGATGATTCCGCTACTGGCCCCGGTGGCTTTCATCGCATAGTGAACACCGCGAAGCAGGCGGCTGGCTTGCTGCGCCATTAACTGTTGATCCACTTTCAACATTGGTTCGCATTCCGCCGCATTCACCAGGAACGTGTCAACACGCGCTTGTAGCTTAATATGGGTTGGGAAACCTGCGCCGCCAGCACCCACGACACCAGCTGCCTGTACTCGCTCGCGGATGGTCTGGTCGTCGCAGGAGGTTAACTCGACGTTCATAACAACTCCTCGAGCAGTTCTGCAATAGCGGTGGCATCAGCCGCACGCGGGTTGGTACGCAACGTTGCATCCGTCAGTGCCGCCTGAACCATATCTGGTATGCGTATTGACCATTCTGCTTTTTTTTCTTTCAGCACATTGGTAAGAGTCGGTAGCTTACAGGTTGTTTTAAGCTGTTCAATATGTTGAATAAGTGTATTCAGGCTGGCGATGTCATTGGCGTTGTCCGGGCATAAATGGCACGTTTTCGCCAGCCGGGCGTAGCGTTTGGCAGCGCGCGGATCGCCAGCATTAAAGCGGATAACCGCCGTGAGCAGGAGCGCATTCGCCAGGCCGTGTGGCAGATGAAACTGTCCGCCGAGTTGATGAGCAATTGCATGGTTTAATCCCAGTCCAGCCTGGCTAAAGGCCATTCCTGCAAGTGTCGATGCATTATGCATTTTGCCACGGGTGGCGAGACAATCGCCTTTCTTCACTGCAGTGGGCAGGTATTGAAAAACAATTTGCACGGCTTTTTCGACCAGTGCATCCGTGAAGTCGCTGGCGCGGGGAGAAACATAAGATTCAAGCGCATGGGTTAAAACATCCATCCCGGTATTGGCCGTTATCGCCGGTGGCACGCTGACGACCAAAGATGGATCAAGGATCGCGATATCCGGATAAAGTGCATTATCGAAAAGGGGATATTTAATCCCTTTCTCAGGATCGCTGATGACACAAGCACTGGTCACTTCGGAACCGGTACCGCTGGTGGTGGGAATGGCTACGCAGGTTTCAATTTCAATGCCACACTGGCGACCGAACCAGACAATTGCTTTTGCGGCGTCCAGGGCAGAACCGCCGCCAAAACCGATAACTACATCCGGGCGTAAAGTCTGCATTTGCGCAATGCCTTTCACCACGGTCTGGATAGTTGGGTCGGGCGTTATTTCGCTAAAAATACTGAGACGATTACTGTCGGGCAGCGCCTGATGCAACGTGTCAATAAGTGGTGAGCGTGCCAGAAAGACGTCGCAAATAATCCAGATGTGTTTATGAGAGAAACGGCTAAGTACCTTGAGACTTCCCGGTCCGCTGTATAAACGCGTCTGCAGTGAAAAAGTATTCATTTCTGTTTCTCTAGCGAATTGAAAAGCCGCTGGTTAACACGCAGCGTCGTGAGCGGGCAAAAGTCCGTGCTGACGTTGTCCCTTCTCCGGTCGGTGTTGCAATGGTAAAGGTCGTAAAGCCTTCGCCGCCGACGCCAATACCCGCCCAGGAGGGGCCGTTTTTGACAAAGATTGAGGTTTGCATAACGCGTGCGGCAAGGTTGAGCCGTGAGACGTTCTGCGAGTGCATAATTGCCGTGTGGTGCAAGCCGTCTTCCACTTTCAGCGCCAGGGTGAGAGCGCTATCAAAATCGTTGACCTTCACAATGGGCAGCATTGGCATCAGTTGTTCACAAGTAACCCAACTATCATTGGCGTCGACAACAGCAATCAGTAGGCGCGGCGCTTTTGCGGGCAAAGGGAGGCCTGCCGCTTCCAGCAAGGCTGATGGGCTTTTCCCAACCAGTTTTTTGTTGGCGCTACCGTCTGGCAGGCAAATTGCACGCAATTTCTCCGTTTGCTCATAGTTAAGAAGAAGCGCGCCAAAACTTTGCATCTGCTGAATTAAATAATCTGCCACTGATGCCACGACAATCAGGCTTTTTTCAGCAATACACGGCAGGTTGTAATCAAATGAAGCGCCGTTGATGATGTCCTCGGCGGCTTTCACAATATCCGCCGTTTCATCGACGATGCACGGAGGGTTACCCGCTCCGGCACCAATCACTTTCTTGCCACTTTTCATTCCCATGGCGACGATCCCCGGACCGCCGGTAATCGCCAGAACGCTGATTTTAGGGTGCGCCATCATCTGTTCGGTAGCAGCAAAGGTCGGTTCAGATACGGTAACGATCAGGTTATGAATGCCACTACAACGAAACGCTATGTCTTCGATTGTGGTAATCAGTTTTAACGAAACGTATTTGGCTCCCGGGTGTGGACTGAAGTAGACGCTATTACCTGCTGCCAGCATGCTGATGCTGTTGTTAATGATGGTTTCCGTGGGGTTGGTGCTTGGCGTGACCGAGCCAATAACCCCAAACGGGGAGTATTCAAACAAAACCATGCCACCATCACCGGTTAGTGCAGTGGTGGTTAAATCTTCAATTCCTGGCGTGTTATCGAGTGCCGCTTTGTTTTTTAGGTACTTATCTTCTTTATTTCCCATCCCCGTTTCTTTGGCGCTTTCTTCTGCCAGTTCGGTCAGGCGGGGTATTAATTCTTCGCGAATGGCGCTGATAATGGCGCTACGGGTTTTAAGCGGGCACTGTTGAAAGCGTAAAAAGGCCTGGTGTGCTGCGCAGACCGCTTCATCAACAGTCTGGAAAATAGCGTTTCTTTGCATTCGTGGTGTAGCGGGGACAAGTTGTTCACGCAGAATATTGCGGATCAGTGTTTCTAATTCAGAGTTATTCATTGGTTTACTCCCACGTTAATTGCCGCCATTGCGCTTTGGGCAATATCCATGTCTTGTTCAACGCTACCGCCACTGATACCAAGCCCGCCAAGCAATTTTCCGTCACGCCAGAGGGGGAAGCCGCCACCAAAAGTGACGACTTTGCCTTGCATATGGCTTTCGAGCCCGTAAAGCGGCGCGCCGGGTTGCACGGTATCAGCAAGCTTGTGGGTTGCCGTTTTCATCGCCACGGCGGTCCAGGCTTTTTTCGGTGCCAGTTCACTGCTGACCAACAGTGCATCAGGCATCCGCCAGGTAACACTTTCTGTTCCGTTGGCATCAACAATGCTGATGACAACGGGAATATGCAGTTCATCTGCGCGCAGTGCCGCACTACGAATGAGCTGGTGAAGATCCTGAAAAGAGAGCGGCATTGTGCGTTCCTTCAATGCTGGGGTGTGGTTGGCTTCGTGATAACGTTTTGTGATTTCCTGAATCATCAGGTTTTGATGAGCAACGTTGTCTTCCACGCGGGCGAGGGCATACAGACAATCGGAAAGTCGGTTGATATAGTGCAGCAAAACATTCCGGACGGTGGTTTCCGTTGTCAGTTCAACCAGACGTCTTTCAGCCCGTCGAGCCACTGTGCGGGCGAAATGCATGCGGCTCGCGGCTTCACATCGACCAGGCAGAATGAAGCTGTGAACTGGGGGGACGGCGTTCATTGCGCTATCGATCGCGTTTTCCAGCGCAGCAATTTCTTCCGTACCGATGTAACGCTGCTGCGCTGACGGCTGTTCGCTTTCACTGGCGAGTTCGGCGCTAAACCAAAATATCTGTTGTTGAATGGCTTCCAGTAAGATGCGATGGCTTTCGATGGCGGTGGCGCAATAACACAGACTGAGTGTCGCGTTCAGTTCATCCAGCGTGCCATAGGTTTCGACACGTAGATGAGTTTTGCTGACGCGCTGTCCGGTAAATAAAGACGTACTTCCTGAATCACCTGTTCGGGTATAAATTGCCATCTTTCAGCTCCTTAGCGCGAAAGCGTATCGACAATGCCGACCACTGCCAGGTCGATGGCCTCGTTAGGGCCGGAAAACACATGTCTGGCGCTGGAACCACTGCTGAGAAGTACCAACTCACCAACGCCTGCGCCGACTGAATCAACGGCAACTTCGTCGCCGGTTAATGGCGTGAGAGGTAGTTCGCCGTCAGCACTGACCCGGCGAACCAGCAGCAGTTTTTTCCCGATCAGAGATGGTGATTTTTGCGTGGATACTACCGCGCCAGTGACTCGAGCCAGATGCATAGGTTACTCCTGCCTGATTAACTGAATATTTCGGGTAATTGCCGCTTCACGAGCCAGTGCGGTCACACAACATTTCCGCTGTAACACCAGTATTCCCGAGCTTAACTGTGCGATATCGGCATAACTTAAAAGTCGATCACGATGAAGGTAGATCGGTTGCCCTTGTTCGTCGCACCAGCTTAGCGGTAGACGGGCGAGAGTCTTCAATTCAATGGCGTTCAGGAAATGACGCTGCAACGACAATTGAATGTGCATTCCCCAGGCTAACGCTTCGTGTATCTGGATTGCTGCTCGATCTGACGTTTCGTTCTCCGCAAGTTGTCGCAGCAGCGGCAGATCGACATATCGGATTTGTAATGACGCATACTGATGAACGCTCTCTTGAACGCTGGCGTCTCGCAGTTGAAAAACAGTCAGCACGAGTGTTTTTCCCGCACGTTGTTTAACGCGAAAAACCACCTCGTCAACAATACGTTGCATCAGCATGTTATTCATGGCACTGACACCAGTGTGGCAAAAACGTCAGGGCTATCAGCGCCTGCGGCGTTGGCCTCATCGGTATCAATATGCATTTCAAGACGCATATCCGGAGAGACGCGAACAGCGACGTTTTCGAATATCAGTCCTCGCTCATCACCTTCAATGGCAACCGCCACTTTATCGCCATGCGTAACGCCATAAATCAGGGCATCCAGCGGAGACATATGAATATGCCGTTGCGCGACAATGACGCCAGATGTGATCTCCAGTTCCGCAAATGGGCTTATCAAACGAATCCCCGGAGTGCCGCTGAGATCGCCTGACATGCGTAGCGGGGCGGTGATCCCTAACGTTCTGGCGTCCGTCCGGGAAATTTCCACCTGGCTTGCATTGCGTAGCGGCCCCAACAAGCGAACGTTGTGCAATTTACCTTTTGGTCCCTCCAGCGTAACAACCTGTTCAGCAGCGAATTGGCCAGGTTGCATTAACGGCTTTTTCTCGCTAATCGGTTGTTCAGGAAAAAGACGCAAATAATCCGCTGTTGAAAGATGAATATGACGACTGGAAACACCCAGAGGGATAGGGCGCTCACGCATCTCATCCAGAATCTGGCTCACTGTTTCCTGCAAGGTTTGTTTATCCACTGCTACTCCCCTCGCTTATTGGTGTGCAGGCAAAGTGAGCGGGGCTCACCTTTTTGCCGCTGACATGCCGGGTCAAGACACAAATTACAACTGATAATCTCTGAGGTGACGGTTGTTGCTGGTGTTTTGCTTGTTTCAACCGTCACGGTCAATGCTTCAATTGTGTGGGGCAGAATGCCGTCTCCCGGGCGGGCAATCACTTTGTGTGCGACAAGGCCATTTCGCTGTCCGGCGAAACTGGCTCCCGTCGCGATCGCCGCATTAACCGAGGCGACGTCACCGGTGATTTTGATGAGCGTCCAGCCTGAGCCATTGGTCTTCTCAAGGCCAACCAGCGTGATGGACGCGGCTTTTGCCATAGCGTCTGCGCAACTGATGGCGAGAGCCAGACCACTGACTTCAAGTAATCCCAGTGATTGCTTCACGCTGTGCTCCTTAGCAAATGGGGTTATGCCGATTTAGGTAAAATAGCCTCAACATCACTGTGTGGGCGCGGGATGACATGGCAGGATTTCACTTCGCCAACTGCGCTTGCCGCAGCGCTCCCCGCATCCACGGCGGCCTTTACTGCACCAACATCACCGCGGACCATCACCGTAATCAGACCCGAACCAATCTTTTCATAGCCAACCAGCTGCACGTTGGCGGATTTAACCATGGCATCTGCAGCTTCAATTGCGCCAACTAACCCTTTTGTTTCAACCAGTCCTAGTGCGTTGTTCATACTGCGTTTCTCCTGTGGATTATGAGTGGAATTCCCGGAAGGGAATTCCTTTTACCAGGCGGGCAGCGTTAGTGCCGATGCTGCGCCGGGCATGGTTATCTTGTTGATACATCAGCGTAAACAGTGGCGCTGATGGTGGTAAGTTTTTGTAATGCACAATCAGTTTTTCCTGATCGCAGGCAATGCCAACCAACAGGGGAGATTGACGAGCAGCCAGCCAGGCGCTATCGATAACTTCACCTGACGGAATGTGTTGAATGCGAAAGGGAATACCTTCCTCTTCAATGCCAAGAAGCACCTCATCCCATATAGTGATGCAGTTACCGATCTCCATGACGACGATGGCTGGTGCACGCTCTTTACTTTCCATGAATCGACTCCTTGTGCAAGGCGATGAGTAGCCCAGTAGCTACCGCGTTGCGCGGACCTTCGCTACCACGGATATTCCCCCGCCCGGCGACCAGTCGATAATGTGCTAGCGCGTCGGTGACCAATTGCGGTACTTCGAAATCCAGCGAAGAGCCACCCACCAGAACGACAAACGGAATGTCGCGAATATTTCCGGCAGGGCTTACCTGACGTAGCGCGCGCAGGGCATTAGTTACGAAGACACGCTCTTTCGCACTGCGACGGACAGCGCGTACTTTTTCCAGCGTCAAATCACCGGGAATAGGCACCAGTTCGTCGGGTTTCACTACACAGACACGGGCAAATACATGGGGGGACAGGGGAGTAGGGAAGAACTGAACGCTGCCATCTTCATGGCGTAAGTGGAACAGGCTTTCTACTTTTGCCAACGGGTACTTTTTGATTTCTTCTGCCAGATAACGATCATTTAAGCCCAGCTCACGAGCGATAATCATCGTTACCATGTCACCCGCTCCCGCAAGGTGAGTGGCAACAATTTCTCCTTTCTGATTGATGATGGAGGCATCGGTAGAGCCTGCACCTAAGTCCAGAATTGCCAGTGGACGTGTGGTTCCAGGGGTAGTCAAGGCCCCCTGAATGGCGGCTTCTGCTTCTGCGCCTCCGACCTGAACATCAACATGCAGTTTTTGCTTAATTTCACTGGCGATCATTGCCATTTGCAGACGGTCGGATTTCACCATAGAGGCAATACCCACAGCCTGTTCCAGTGAAAATTCACCTGCCAGACCGCCGGTTACGCTGACGGGGACAGAGGTATCTATCGCCAGCAAATCCTGAATAAAAATTTCGTTGCTGGGTTTGTTGGTCAGTTCCGCCATGGTCTGGCGAACATGTTCCAGCATTCCGCCGATGTTGGTGCCTGGTTCTCCCGTCACGTTTTCCAGTTTTGGGCACTCACCGACCACTTTCATAATGGCATCGGCACCAGCAGCTACATCAACGCGCGTTGTGCGCCCGGCAGAAAGCAGTTCGATATTTCCGGCGGGTATCGAACGGGCTTTAACGTCGCCAGAAGGCGTTTTCACGACCACTGCTGAACGGTTGCCGATTAGCGCCCGCGCGACAGGAACAATATTTTTAGTCTCTTCAGCATTGAGGGCGAAAACGGTGGCAATCCCATACGGGTTAGACAGGGTTTCGATAACTTTCCCGGGAACGGCAACTTCAATTGCAGCCAGCATGCCGAGCGGAATACGATCGATGTAGAGGACTTCATCAACAATAGGTACAGCAATTTCCAGGCGGTTACTGACCAGCACGCCATCGTCGCCTTGCAGAATAACGCCAGTCAGCTGATATCCGGCACGTACGGAGGCGTTTATCATCGTCGCGATATCGGCAAAATCAAATGCCGATGACACCACCAGGATGTAAGGTGTGTCCGCCGGACGTGTTAATAACTCTTGTGGAGTGATGGTGAGCCCTACGCCCAGCCCCACTCCGCCCGGAGTTTTCGGGTTGTGACCGATCATGGTTGATTCGGTGATGATAGTTTCAGTGATGGTTTCCATCGCCACATCACCAATAACCGGAGTTGCTTCGTTGATACGAATAAGCGAAATATCGCTAACATTGATGCCGACTTTTTTCGTTGCCTGTGCGAGCGCCTCCTGAATACCATGGACGTTACGCAACGTACCTTTAATTCCGGTGGTTTCCGCCAGGGCGCTACTCACGAACGACAACTCTCCAGTTGCACTGAGCGTTGCCAGCGCAATCTCTGTTGATGAGTTGCCGATATCAATGCCTGCTATATATCGCATAGTTCGTCCTTAATCGTCGCCTTTCAGTTTTTTGCGCTCGACATAAAGCTCCGCAGCTTCACGGACAAATGCAGCACAAATTTTGGCCTGATAACGCCGTTCAAGATCGTCAGCAATGGCAATAAGTTCTTGCTTGGTTGAACGATAAGGGCGTAACGCATTGTAGATTTCGAGGATACGATCATCCGGTACTGAGGTAAGCTCAGCGGCGCGTTCAAAATTCATCGCCAGACGATCGCGACCAGCATCTCTGGCAATCGCAGCCTGAATACGCAATGTTTCAGGGGTAATGCGCATATCCTGGGCGGTGACGTTATCGCTTAGCACATTTTCCAGAGTGAAATCGTCGAGCGTTTTATTGGTTGCTGTTTTAACCCATTCCGGATGTTTATTTGCCAGCGGATAATCCGTCACTTTGGCGCTCTGTATTGACGCGCTGGGGACCGCAGAAACAGGAGCTGCATCCTGTAAACTGTTCATGCGGTTCAACACGTCCCTGACCATCGACTCAATTGCATCGGTATTCATGAAGGTTTCCTTTGTTAAAACGTCACGCGCAGTTCTTGCGGTTTTTTGCCGGTGACCACGTACTTCGTCTCTTTAATATGCAAAATGGCAGATTTGGCCTGGTATTTCGGCCGCGCCATTTGATCGTTGAGGGTCGGCACTGGTTGTGGAGACTCACGCTTCGCATAACGCGCGGCGTTTTTGCCAATCTGACGATAAGTATCCAGCGTCAACAAAGGCGCTTGTGGGAAAAGTTCCAGGTTAGATAAGGGAGGAAGACCTTGCTGGTGGATAACCGTTGTACCTTTCGACTGAATACCGATAGCAATACCTGAACCACTAAGACGATCGCCTTCGACTGCTACGAATGCGACATCGGACGATTTAAAGCAGCGAATCACACGGGCTTTAATGCCTTCTTCTTCGATACCGGCAATCACTTCGCGCAAGATGTTTTTATGCGGAATACCAATGATATTGACGGTTTGCGCCAGGCCGAACGCCGGGCCTACAGCAATAATGACTTCATCTTGCTGAGTGCCTTGTTGGGCTTCGCCAATTTCGGTCAGAAAATTTCCGGTATCTGGCGCGGAAGAGGCAGTTGCAGAGACAGGTGCGCGAAATGAAACGGGCTTGTCGCTGGTTTGCATTTCTGCCAGCACGTCTTCGATAATCTGACGCAGTAATTTTTCGTTAATTTCCATTTCTCACCTTTAGTCAATTTCGTTGGGATCAAGTGCACCGGGAATATTTTTGATCTCTTCCCAGCGTTCCCCTTGCAGGCGGTAACCTGTAGCCGGTCCGGCGTAATCATTGACGTCATTGACCGCAGAGAGCACTTGTCCGTCATCGACGATGATGGCTGAGGTATGGAGATAATCGCCGGTCAGTTTTGCTTTTTGCATGTTGAGCATGTCCTGGGCGACATCGGTAAAACCGCCTTGCGCCAGGGCTTTCACCACTTCCAGGCTGTTCCGGTTTTTATTGATAATCTCCTGGGCGAACTTGATGTCTTCCACAATATTGCGCTCAGGCATATCTTTTGAACCGTGGGCATAGGTTGCCGCTTCGACTTCTTCATCGGTAATAGGCGGTAGTCCCATACCGGCAAAGACAGCCTGTAAAGCGCGAGCGGCTTTATTGCGGATAGCGATAACATCTTCTTCGCGTACTGGTCGCAGGCCGCCATCAACCTTCAGGTCACGCTGAATGACGTTGTAATCATCGAAGTCTTCAGCATCTTCGTTTGAACCAGCAAACATGTTGTCGTAGTTCGGCACAGCGGAAAAACCGGAAGAGATAAAGTCGGTACCTGGCAGAAACTGCATCAGGAAACGTGCGGTACGGCGCATATCCGAGTGGGTAAAGGTCTGGTCATTACTGGAGGCGCATTCCAGATCCAGCGATGAGCAAATTAAGTTTTCCGCTAATACTGCGCGGATGCCTGATGGCACAGCTGATGGAACACCGATGCAGCTTACCGAGCCATTCTGCAGGCCCTGAACGCCTGCGGCTTTGGTGATGTAAATGCAACGAGCCTCGAGATAAAGCATTGATTTGCCTTCCGCGTAACCCATCTGTACTTCAGAGCCGGAGCCGGAAGTAAAGCGCATTTTTAAGCCGCGAGACGCATAGGATGACGCGAGAAATCCTTTTGACCACGGGGTGTCATCGCCATCGGTGAAAACAGGTTCTGTACCATAGACAGAAATTGTTTCGGCGTAACAGGTGTGGCCTAACATACCGAGTTTCAGTTCGGTGGCTTCTTCCAGTGAACACTGGGTCAAGACGCCCGGACGTCCCACCTGTGAGCCGACCAGCAGGGCGATGGCGTTGAACGGGGCATAGCGAGCAACGGCAACGGTGGTTTCCTGTTCATCAAACCCGCGCCATGCGCCTTCAGCTGCGTCGGCGGCAATTTGTACCGGGTTATCTTTAACGTTGGTGACGTGAGCCTGTTGTGATGGTGTTCGACGGGCGCGCATTTTCTGCATCGCCATCATCATCTCTACCACGTTCATCTGCGAAACCACTTCGACGATTTTTGCAGGCGTCATTGCTGTGGTAAGGGGAACGATATCGCTACGTTTGACATTTGGATCGCACAACATATTGGCAAGTTTTACCGAATCCATCGCGATGACTTCTTCGGCGCGCGCGAGATTGATGCCGTAGCGGGCGATAAAGTGGTCGATCAGGTCAAACTGATTGGCGGGTTTTCCATCCAGTTCGGTAACGACGCCGTTAACAATTTTGATTGACGGTTTAGGATCGTTCGGGCTTTCCATCGCAATGAAGCCTTCTTCAATCCACTCTTTAACGAAACCGTCCTGGTTGACCGGGCGTTTTGCCAGTGCTTCAAATCTTTTCGATCTCATAAATCTGCCTCAGAGAATTCAGATGTAGGAAGGGCGATCGTTTTTCGGTGTATCGCCGAGAGTCGAAAGCACGGTTTTACCGATTTCGCGTGCGGAGATGACCGCCTGGCGGACTGCGCCGGAGTCACCCGAGATAATCAGAATGACTTCGTTGCTGTAGCTGGTGCCTTGAGCGGGGGAGCTGTATGCCACGACATCCACATTGGCGGACTTCAGCGCGGTGTCGGCCATCAGAACACCCACCGCAGCCGGAGCGCCGACAATAACGCCGCAAGCCCGTCCCAGTGGAGCGCCAAACGCTTTTTCCAGTGCATAGCTGGCGCGGGCGGTGTATTGCAGTTCAAGATGCCCGGCTTCGTTGGCATAGACATCACCAAAGGTCCGATCGAGTTCTTTCAGGGCAACTTCAATACCGCGTTTCACGTCGGAAACATCGTTGCCACCTAAGAGGATCAATGAGCCGTGTCCGGCACCGCCTTTAGTATCGCGAGGAAGTTCAATGCTAATAACTTCAGTGTTGGTGGCTTTTACCGCTTCATCAGCGGCCATAATGTGTGGCCCTGCGCCAATACGAGCCCCCAGAATGCCAATGGAACGATAGCGTTTTTCAAGTTTCATCGCGTCCAACAGGGCGCTATCAACGTTCGCAATGACCAGACCTACAGTGTCGCCAATAGCGGTGCCAACAAATTCTGTTAACGTGCAGCTTTTTTCTGCCATAGCCGTCTCTCGTATTTGATGAGTGGTTTTCGGGAGAACCTTATGCGCTGGCGTCGCTACGCGAGCGATGACCTGCGCCATGATCTGTTCGACCAGTTCATTGCTGCTCATGGGTTAATTCCCTTTGGTAAGATTTTTTCGACATCGGTATGTGGGCGGGGAATAACGTGTACGGCTTTTACTTCGCCGACGTTACGCGCAGCTGCGGCACCCGCGTCTGTTGCCGCTTTTACCGCCCCGACATCACCACGAACGATGACGGTAACCAGCCCGGAACCTATTTTTTCGTAGCCGACCAGCAAAACATTTGCCGACTTCACCATGGCGTCTGCGGCCTCTATGGCGGCAGTTAAGCCTTTGGTTTCTACCATTCCTAACGCTTCTTGTTGCATAAAAACCTCGCCTGGATTTTTTTGACGATATGACTATAAAAAAAAGCGAGGAAAAAGAATGGCTGACTTAATCGGCTAATGAGAGAAATTAATAGAGAACAAATATTATAAAATTGCTTTTATGAACTATATGTTGTTAATTTATTAGTTGTTTTGTGGATATTTCAATGTGAATTAATTGCGTTGGCTAGTGAGTTTAATCGCGAGTAATATTTCGTTGAGTTTAGTTCGAGGAAGGAACTGTGATATTTGTTTCAATTTTATTATATCATGATGGCAATTTTTTATTGTGAAAGTTTGACAGTAATTATTACTTTCAACACTGATTAACGCTGTGTTGCATGATTCGGCAATGACAATAATTTGTTATGTTAGCACGATTTTTACACGAGTCTGTCATGCATGTTGGCAATATTTTCTGCAGAGCAATTTTTTATAGTTGCGCTCGGTATACACAACAATCAGCGCATAGTTGGCTGATAAAGAAAAACTCCGTAAAGAAGGTGTCACTATGAATGATTCACTCAAGGCGCAATGCGTTGCCGAGTTTTTAGGCACCGGACTGTTCCTCTTTTTTGGCATTGGTTGTTTGTGCGCCCTGAAAGTTGCCGGGGCAAGTCTGGGACTGTGGGAAATTTGTATCATTTGGGGGTTAGGGATTTCGCTTGCTGTTTACCTTACGGCAGGTATTTCCGGCGCTCATCTCAACCCGGCAGTTACCATTGCTCTGTGGCTGTTTGCCTCTTTCCCAGCCCGTAAAGTGCTGCCATTTTGTGTGGCGCAATTAGCGGGTGCTTTTGGTGGTGCGATTCTGGCATATTCTCTCTACAGCAGTTTATTTACCGATTTTGAATCTGCTCACAATATGGTGCGTGGTAGCGCAGAAAGTTTACAACTCGCCAGTATCTTCAGTACTTATCCGGCAGCGGCGATTAATGTATGGCAAGCTGCGTTGGTCGAAGTGGTCATAACGTCCATGTTAATGGGGTTGATTATGGCGTTGACCGATGACGGTAATGGCATACCCAAAGGACCACTTGCGCCTTTACTTATTGGTATTCTGGTTGCTGTTATTGGTGCTTCTACCGGACCATTAACCGGTTTTGCCATGAATCCAGCGCGTGATTTTGGACCTAAGATTTTCACCTGGCTTGCGGGGTGGGGAGAAATTGCGATGACTGGTGGACGCAATATTCCTTATTTCATTGTACCCATTATTGCACCGATCATTGGGGCATGTGTTGGTGCGGCGATTTATCGCTATCTCATTGCAAAGAATTTACCTGTCAATAGTGTAGCGCCTAAAGAAATTAGCGAATAACGAAATAATCTGGCAGTTATAAACGTTTATTTTTTTACTGTTTGTGATCTGCTTTCCGAACTTATTAAAAAGTCTCCCGCTTCATGGAGGCTTTTGTTATTGTCCTTTGTGCTTCTCGTCAGTAAATCATCAGGGATGATGTGAAGATTAAATGTAAAACAATTGTTTTGCTATAACAATAAATTAACTGGGAGGTTTTATCATGATTTCTGCGGCGACACTTAATTCAGAACTCATTAATAAAATCGCGCAGGATTTTGCGCAGGCGACCAGCCTTGCGGTTGTCGTGGTCAATATTCACGGCGATGAAATTTCCGAGCTGTTTAACTTCACTCCATTTTGTCAGATGATGCGGCAACACCCTCAGCTAAGCACTCGATGTCGCATGAGCGATCGTTGTGGGGGCCTGGAAGCCTCTAAATCCGATCAGCCTTGTATTTATCGCTGTCATGCCGGATTAACCGATTTCTCTATTCCACTGGTAATCGCCGGGCATTTAGTTGGTTTTGTATTGTGCGGGCAAGTTCGTCTGCGTAATGATGATGTCGATTTGGTCGATATTCTGAATGTCGATGATTGCTGGCAGGCAGATCCCGAATTACTTAATGAATTTCGCAAAGTCCCTGAGATGGATTACTCAAGAGTTATGGCCTCTGCTGATTTGTTGAAGTTGATTGTGGAAAATTGCCTCAAAAAACAACTCAATTTTGTTGTTATTAAAGAGAACAAATTTCAGTCAGATTCGGTGCGCCAGACTCGTGCGCCTAATCCCCACGACAATAAAATGAAAAAAGCTTTACGCTATATTGATGCGCATTTATCAGACGATTTGCGTCTGGAAGATGTCGCCTCGCACGTTTATCTAAGCCCTTATTATTTCAGCAAGTTATTTAAGAAATACCATGGGATTGGGTTTAATGCGTGGGTAAACCAACAACGGATGGCCAGCGCTCGTGAGTTACTGTGCCATAGTGACTGGAGCATCGCCAGCATTGCGCGTAATTTAGGTTTTTCGCAAACCAGTTATTTTTGCAAAGTTTTCCGTCAGACTTATCAGGTTACGCCGCAGGTGTATCGGCAGCAAGTGAATGAAAATGCGGCGATGGAAACGGTATAGAGTAAATGCCCCAAAAAAAGAGGACGGTTTAAATAAACTCTGCAATGAATAATTAACGTTATTTACCTGTTATGGGAAAAGTGAAATCAGCTCATAACATACGCTGACAGGTGTGGCACATTTGTGCCTGGGAAGAGGGTGAAAATCCCTCGCAGCCCCCGCTGCTGTAATGCTGACAAACCCGAAAATGCCACTGATCGCGAGATTGGGAAGGTCGGGAGAGGATGACGCTAAGCCAGAAGACCAGCCAGTCAGCCAATACCAACAACTTCGGTGGGAAGTGGGTTGCCCGGAAGCGTCCGGTAGAGTACCGGCGCGTCTTTATACCCCTACCACCCTGAAAGGATCAGGGTATGGCGGCATCATTTAGTTCTTTCATCGCAGTGCCGACAGGCACCAGGGCTGCACTTAAGGTGTGGCAATCTTGTTTCATGGCTCATCAACCAGACCGCCATTACAGGAAACTAAGTGGAGGGCGAGAGGCATGAAAACGATAAAACCCGAATCGATAGCTCTTTTTTGCCTCTTATCTGGAGATGTGGATCTGGCGAAACATCTGGCTGAAATATTGCCAATAAGCTGTTTTGTTGGTGAGGACTGGCAGCAAGATTTCCAGCCTCTTGATGGTGGGCCTGTACAATCGTTATCAGATGCGTATAGCGATTATTCAGTGCTGCTATTGATAGCAGCTGAAAGCGAGATATCCGTACCAGAATGGCTCGCTCATTCTGAAGGAACGACGGTAATTGTGATTGCAGAACACAATGCCCGTTTGCTGACTGGTCCGGCTGGTGGGGCTGTGGCATTGATCCATTATCTGAATGAAATCTGTCATTCCAGAGAAACCGCTGTCAATGACGCATTTTGTCGGACGTTAACACGAGGAAGTCTGGCTATCCCGCAATGCCATCTTCTTTCGTAATGGATTGAGAATGCTGGATTTTTAATTATATTACGCGCAGTATTAATCGCGTAAATGTTTTGCGGTCAGCAACGGTGGGGATCCATTGTTCTGTTCAATGAATACCATCATACAATTGAATCAGGAGTCGGTATGATGATTTTGGTGACGGGGGGCGCACGGAGCGGGAAGAGTCGCCATGCAGAGGCGCTTATTGGGGACTCTTCACAGGTTCTGTATATCGCCACCTCACAAATCCTTGATGATGAGATGGCTGCACGGATAGAACATCATCGGCAAGGCCGCCCGGCGCACTGGCACACAGTGGAGCGCTGGCAACATCTTGATGAATTAATTCATGCAGACATTAACCCGCATGAGGCTGTGTTGCTGGAATGCGTTACCACAATGGTGACTAATCTGTTGTTTGATTATGGCGGCGATAAAGACCCTGATGAATGGGATTATCAGGCGATGGAACAGGCGATTAATGCTGAGATTCAGTCGTTGATTGCTGCCTGCCAACGTTGCCCCGCGAAGATTGTATTAGTGACTAACGAAGTGGGAATGGGGATTGTGCCGGAGAGTCGTCTGGCACGACATTTTCGTGATATTGCCGGGCGGGTCAATCAGCAGCTGGCCGCTGCGGCAAATGAAGTGTGGCTGGTGGTTTCGGGTATTGGAGTAAAAATCAAATGAGTAAATTATTTTGGGCGATGCTCTCTTTTATTACGCGTCTGCCTGTGCCGCGTCGCTGGTCCCAGGGACTGGATTTCGAGCATTATTCTCGCGGTATTATTACTTTTCCTTTAATTGGTTTATTGCTTGGCGCGATTAGCGGGCTGGTCTTCATGGCGTTGCAGGCATGGTTTGGCGTACCACTGGCGGCACTGTTTAGCGTGCTGGTGCTGGCGCTTATGACCGGAGGATTCCACCTGGACGGCCTCGCCGATACCTGTGATGGCGTATTTTCTGCACGTAGCCGCGATCGCATGTTGGAAATCATGCGTGATAGCCGTTTAGGTACCCACGGCGGTCTGGCATTGATTTTTGTTGTACTGGCAAAGATTTTGGTGTTAAGCGAGTTGGCTTTGCGTGGCGAACCGATCCTTGCATCGCTGGCGGCAGCATGCGCGGTCAGCCGCGGGACTGCCGCATTATTGATGTATCGTCATCGTTATGCCCGGGAAGAAGGGCTTGGCAATGTGTTCATTGGCAAAATTGATGGGCGACAAACCTGCGTCACACTCGGTTTAGCCGCTATTTTTGCTGCTGTATTATTGCCAGGTATGCATGGTGTGGCTGCTATGGTGGTGACGATGGTGGCGATTTTCATCCTCGGTCAGCTTCTCAAACGTACGCTGGGCGGGCAAACCGGCGATACGCTGGGAGCAGCCATAGAGCTTGGTGAACTGGTCTTCCTGCTGGCACTGCTATAAAGAGACGTGACATGCAAACACTTGCCGATTTACTGAATACGATCCCTGCCATCGATCCTGCCGCTATGTCGCGTGCACAACGGCATATCGACGGGTTACTCAAACCTGTTGGTAGCCTGGGAAGGCTGGAGGCGCTTGCCATACAACTGGCGGGAATGCCGGGGTTGAATGGCATACCGCATGTGGGCAAAAAAGCGGTACTGGTTATGTGTGCCGATCACGGCGTCTGGGAGGAAGGGGTCGCTATTTCCCCAAAAGAAGTGACAGCCATTCAGGCTGAAAATATGACCCGCGGAACAACCGGCGTGTGTGTGCTGGCAGCACAAGCGGGCGCTAACGTCCACGTAATTGATGTTGGTATTGATACTGCTGAGCCTATCCCCGGGCTTATCAACATGCGTGTCGCACGAGGTAGCGGCAATATTGCTTCAGCTCCGGCAATGAGTCGCCGTCAGGCTGAAAAGTTGCTTTTGGACGTCATATGTTATACGCGGGAGCTGGCAAAAAACGGTGTCACGCTGTTTGGTGTAGGTGAACTGGGGATGGCAAACACGACACCGGCAGCGGCAATAGTCAGCACAATCACTGGCCGGGATCCTGAAGAAGTGGTTGGGATTGGCGCAAACCTGCCGACAGATAAACTGGTTAATAAAATTGATGTTGTGCGACGGGCGATTATGTTGAATCAACCAAATCCGCAGGATGGCGTTGATGTCCTTGCAAAAGTGGGTGGATTTGATTTGGTCGGAATGGCTGGCGTGATGTTAGGCGCTGCGTCCTGCGGTTTACCGGTGTTGCTGGATGGATTTCTTTCTTATGCTGCTGCGCTCGCAGCCTGCCAGATGTCTCCTGCAATCAAACCGTATCTCATTCCTTCTCACCTGTCGGCAGAAAAAGGGGCGCGTATAGCGCTGTCGCATTTGGGGCTGGAGCCTTATCTCAATATGGAGATGCGTTTAGGTGAGGGGAGTGGCGCAGCTCTGGCGATGCCCATCATCGAAGCAGCCTGTGCGATATACAACAACATGGGCGAACTTGCTGCCAGTAATATTGTTCTACCGGGGAATACGACTTCTGATTTGAACAGTTAAAAACGAAAAGTCTGATAAAAGCTATACTTATCGGATAGTATTCGCGACTTAGGAAAGGGACATGATGCGTCGTGTAAATATTCTTTGCTCATTTGCTCTGCTTTTTGCCAGCCATACTAGCCTGGCGGTAACTTATCCATTACCTCCAGAGGGTAGCCGTTTAGTGGGGCAGTCGTTTACTGTAACTGTTCCTGATCACAATACCCAGCCGCTGGAGACTTTTGCCGCACAATACGGGCAAGGGTTAAGTAACATGCTGGAAGCGAATCCGGGCGCTGATGTTTTTTTGCCGAAGTCAGGTTCGCAACTCACCATTCCGCAGCAACTGATTTTGCCCGCCACTGTTCGTAAAGGGATTGTGGTTAACGTCGCTGAGATGCGTCTTTATTACTACCCACCAGACAGTAATACTGTGGAAGTCTTTCCTATTGGTATCGGCCAGGCTGGGCGAGAAACCCCGCGTAACTGGGTGACTACCGTTGAACGTAAACAAGAAGCACCAACCTGGACGCCAACGCCGAACACCCGGCGCGAATATGCGAAACGAGGGGAGAGTTTGCCCGCATTTGTTCCTGCGGGGCCTGATAATCCCATGGGGCTGTACGCGATTTATATTGGCAGGCTATATGCCATCCACGGTACCAATGCCAATTTTGGTATTGGGCTCCGGGTAAGTCAGGGCTGTATTCGTCTGCGCAATGACGATATCAAATATCTGTTTGATAATGTTCCTATAGGTACTCGTGTGCAAATTATTGATCAGCCAATGAAATACACAACGGAACCGGATGGTTCAAAGTGGCTGGAAGTTCATGAGCCGCTGTCGCGCAATCGTGCTGAATATGAGTCTGACCGAAAAGTGCCATTGCCGGTAACCCCATCTTTGCGGGCGTTTATCAACGGGCAAGAAGTTGATGTGAATCGCGCAAATGCTGCGTTGCAACGTCGATCGGGAATGCCTATGCAAATTAGTTCTGGTTCAAGACAGATGTTTTAAGAGCGTTGGTAATTAGAAAGCAAAAAGCCTGCTTGAAAGCAGGCTTTTTTGAATTTGGCTCCTCTGACTGGACTCGAACCAGTGACATACGGATTAACAGTCCGCCGTTCTACCGACTGAACTACAGAGGAATCGTGTGAACGGGGCGCATATTAATGGCAGTGCATGGTGATGTCAAAGGGTGAAATGCATTTTTTTGTTTGTTTGCTGTCAATTTCAACAAAGTGGTGAGCTTTCAATCTTATTGGTAATGAACCATCGTGGTGCATACCCCCCTTTTATGGGGCAGGGGAACGCGACAGCTGATAAAAAGAGCCAATGACGAATCTATCATAATCTCTTATTTGACAGTTGGTTAGCTTGTACATCAACGCCAAAATAAAACTGGCAAGCATCTTGCAATCTGGTTGTAAGTAATGGCGGCACTTGGGCCGATTCTTATAAACCGGAGGCAACATGAACTTCAGACGCCTGAAATACTTCGTAAAAATTGTAGATATTGGTAGCCTGACCCAGGCTGCTGAAGTATTGCATATCGCACAACCAGCGCTCAGTCAGCAGGTTGCCACACTGGAAGGTGAGTTAAATCAACAACTTTTGATTCGCACAAAACGGGGCGTTACGCCAACTGACGCCGGAAAAATTCTCTATACCCATGCGCGGGCCATTTTACGTCAGTGTGAGCAGGCCCAACTGGCGGTGCATAACGTTGGTCAGGCATTATCGGGGCAAGTCTCGATTGGCTTTGCGCCAGGAACCGCTGCGTCATCCATCACCATGCCCTTATTACAGGCGGTTCGCGCTGAATTCCCGGAGGTCGTTATCTATCTTCATGAAAATAGCGGTGCAGTGCTTAACGGAAAACTGATAAATCACCAACTCGATATGGCGGTGATTTATGAGCATTCCCCTGTGGCTGGTGTATCCAGTCAGGCTTTACTGAAAGAAGATCTTTTTCTGGTAGGAACTCAAGATTGCCCGGGGCAAAGCGTTGATGTTAATGCTATTGCGCAAATGAACCTCTTTCTCCCCAGTGATTACAGTGCTGTTAGACTTCGTGTTGATGAGGCTTTTTCCCTACGGCGGCTCACGGCAAAAGTCATTGGTGAAATTGAGTCTATTGCCACGCTTACCGCAGCCATTGCAAGCGGCATGGGCGTTGCAGTATTACCCGAATCGGCCGCGCGTTCGTTATGTGGCGCAGTAAACGGATGGATGTCACGCATTACCACACCTTCAATGAGTCTCTCTTTGTCATTAAATTTACCCGCCAGAGCGAACTTATCGCCACAGGCACAGGCAGTGAAAGAGTTGTTAATGTCAGTGATGAGTTCTCCAGTGATGGAAAAAAGGCAGTGGCAATTGGTGAGTTAAGCGTTATATCGGGATGGAATAAGATGCGGGTTTTTATTATTTGTTATGCCGGGCATTAGACTTTAACAATAACGGGATATCTGAACTGCCCGGAGTTTACCGTGAATTTCCAACAACTAAAGATAATCCGCGAGGCTGCACGTCAGGATTACAACCTGACAGAGGTTGCGAATATGCTTTTTACCTCACAGTCAGGCGTCAGCCGTCACATACGGGAACTGGAGGATGAACTTGGCATCGAAATATTTGTTCGACGAGGTAAGCGACTGCTGGGCATGACTGAACCGGGCAAAGCATTACTGGTCATTGCAGAACGTATTCTGAATGAAGCCAGTAATGTTCGTCGGCTTGCAGACCTGTTTACCAACGATACGTCTGGCGTTCTCACTATTGCAACGACGCATACTCAGGCACGTTATAGCTTGCCTGAGGTCATTAAAGCTTTTCGCGAACTTTTCCCGGAGGTTCGGCTGGAGCTAATCCAGGGTACACCACAGGAAATTGCGACGTTGTTGCAAAATGGCGAAGCTGATATTGGTATCGCCAGCGAGCGTTTAAGTAATGACCCGCAGCTCGTCGCCTTCCCGTGGTTTCGTTGGCACCATAGTTTGCTTGTTCCACTCGATCATCCCTTGACGCAAATTACACCGTTGACGCTGGAATCAATAGCGAAGTGGCCGTTAATTACTTACCGACAGGGGATTACGGGGCGCTCACGTATTGATGACGCATTTGTCCGCAAAGGTTTGCTGGCAGATATTGTATTAAGTGCGCAGGATTCTGATGTCATTAAAACCTATGTTGCACTCGGGCTGGGGATCGGATTAGTTGCCGAACAATCCAGTGGTGAACAAGAGGAAAAGAATTTAATCCGTCTGGATACGCGGCATCTTTTCGATGCTAATACTGTCTGGTTGGGACTGAAGCGAGGGCAACTTCAACGTAACTATGTCTGGCGCTTTCTGGAACTTTGTAATGCAGGACTGTCAGTTGAGGATATCAAGCGCCAGGTGATGGAGAACAGTGAAGAGGAAATTGATTATCAGATATAGCAAAAAGCCCGCTATAAAAGCGGGCTTTTCAGAAATTTGGCTCCTCTGACTGGACTCGAACCAGTGACATACGGATTAACAGTCCGCCGTTCTACCGACTGAACTACAGAGGAATCGCTGTTGAGGCACATCTTAACGGCGAAAAATCTTTTGTCAAACCCGATTTTTAAATTTCCCAACCGTTTGCCGTTTCTATCAACAGTTTGTTGCATTTGCAGACAATTTGTTGGCGAAAATCTTTGCAGCTTTGCTGATTCTCCCTCATTATTTGAAATGTGGTTTCACTTTCTGCAATTAGGGTCGGCTTTGAATATCTCCTCTGCTTTACGCCAGGTTGTTCACGGCACTCGCTGGCACGCTAAACGCAAGAGCTACAAAGTGTTGTTCTGGCGCGAGATAACCCCGCTTGCTGTTCCTATCTTCATGGAGAACGCCTGTGTCCTGTTGATGGGTGTCCTGAGCACTTTTCTGGTCAGCTGGCTGGGAAAAGATGCGATGGCCGGCGTGGGATTGGCGGACAGCTTCAATATGGTCATTATGGCTTTTTTTGCAGCTATCGATCTTGGTACTACTGTCGTTGTGGCATTTAGTCTCGGTAAGCGGGATCGACGACGAGCGAGGGTGGCGACGCGGCAGTCATTGGTGATCATGACGTTGTTTGCCGTACTGTTGGCAACGCTTATTCATCATTTTGGCGAACAAATCATTGATTTCGTCGCGGGTGATGCCACGACAGAAGTTAAAGCACTGGCGTTGACTTATCTGGAGCTGACGGTACTCAGTTATCCAGCAGCTGCTATCACTCTTATTGGTAGCGGGGCACTTCGTGGTGCAGGGAATACGAAAATACCGCTACTGATTAACGGTAGCCTGAATATTCTTAATATTATTATTAGCGGCATATTGATTTACGGCCTTTTCTCCTGGCCGGGACTGGGATTTGTCGGGGCTGGGTTGGGGTTAACCATTTCTCGTTATATTGGCGCAGTGGCAATTTTGTGGGTGCTGGCGATTGGTTTTAATCCTGCGCTAAGGATTTCGTTAAAGAGCTATTTTAACCCGCTGAATTTTAGCATTATCTGGGAAGTCATGGGGATTGGTATTCCAGCGAGTGTCGAATCAGTATTATTTACCAGTGGTCGGTTATTAACCCAAATGTTCGTTGCCGGGATGGGGACCAGTGTTATTGCCGGGAATTTTATCGCGTTTTCAATTGCGGCTCTTATCAACTTACCCGGAAGTGCGCTCGGCTCTGCTTCTACGATCATTACAGGCCGAAGGTTGGGGGTAGGGCAGATAGCGCAAGCAGAGATTCAGTTGCGGCATGTGTTCTGGCTGTCCACTCTTGGATTAACGGCCATCGCCTGGCTAACGGCTCCCTTTGCCGGGGTTATGGCATCGTTTTACACCCAGGATCCACAGGTTAAACATGTCGTTGTGATTCTGATTTGGCTAAATGCTTTATTTATGCCTATTTGGTCTGCCTCATGGGTGCTACCCGCTGGATTTAAGGGTGCTCGCGATGCACGTTACGCCATGTGGGTTTCTATGTTGAGCATGTGGGGTTGCCGGGTTGTAGTCGGTTATGTGCTGGGAATCATGCTTGGCTGGGGTGTGGTTGGTGTCTGGATGGGAATGTTTGCCGACTGGGCTGTGCGGGCCGTGCTGTTTTACTGGCGAATGGTTACTGGACGTTGGCTGTGGAAATATCCTCGACCTGAGCCGCAAAAGTGTGAAAAAAAGCCAGTTGTGTCGGAATAAACGACAAAGTGCAGATTATTTCAGCAAACGATTTCAAATTTAAAAAACAGGCTTTGACATTGTGGATGAGCGTCGCTAATATTCGCCTCGTTCTCACGATTCCTCTGTAGTTCAGTCGGTAGAACGGCGGACTGTTAATCCGTATGTCACTGGTTCGAGTCCAGTCAGAGGAGCCAAATTTTAGTTTTGAGACATCTCTATGAGTCTCAAGACAGTTAAAAAATAAAAATTATTTTTACCCGGTTACCTTGTAAAAAGTGACCGGGTTTTTTGATTTCTGTGTTTCGTGCGCTTAATCGAGTCTCACGCTTCAGTGAGCAAATTGCCCCTCCCCAACAGACATCACGATTCGCAAGGTCAAAAACTCTGTTCCATGAAGTACCGTACAAAGACAAAGAGAAAAATGCCTTATGCGGGATGTCGCTATCGCGTCTTTATCGGGAAACTATGCGTAATTGCCACTTTGCCTTCTGTAATCAGAAAAAGAAGAACTGGAATTTTAATAAATATTATTTCTCTGGGAATGGGGGGGGGTTATAAGCAATATGACGAGTTGAATATTATATTTTTTATAAGGATTATATGAGATTAAAGAAATCTGCCATAAAGACAGATTTCTTTAAAATATAATTAGAGATTTGCGACGTTATGATAAACTTTTTGAACATCGTCGTCATCTTCAAGGGCATCAACAAGCCCTTCAAAGATTTCTAAATCTTCTGGGGAAAGCTCAACTTCAGATTGAGCAATCATTTCTAATTCTGTTGTTGAGAACTCAGTGATTCCAGCTGCTTTTAGAGCCGCGATTCCTTTATGAAGGTCAGTAGGTTCAGTATAAATAACAATATTACCTTCTTCTTCAGTTACATCACGAACATCAACTTCAGCTTCAAGTAAAATTTCAAAAATATGGTCAGGGTCTGTTCCTTTAAATACAATCACACCCGTATTGTCAAACATATAGCTGACAGAGCCTGCCGCTCCGATATTGCCGCCTTTTTTATTGAAAATTGTGCGAACGTTAGCAATCGTACGGTTAACATTTGAAGTCAATGTCTCAGCGATAATCATTGAGCCATTAGGACCAAAGCCTTCATAACGGCCCTGCACGAACGTTTCATCTCCGCCGCCTTTGGCTTTATCAATTGCTTTATCAATAACGTGCTTTGGAACTTGTGCCTGCTTTGCTCGTTCAATAACGAATTTTAAAGATGTGTTTAATTCTGGATCGGGTTCACCTTGTTTGGCAGCGGCATAGATTTCTACACCGAATTTTGCATAAATTTTAGACGTCGCACCGTCTTTAGCCGTTTTTTTAGCAACAATATTGGCCCATTTACGTCCCACTGGAATGATCTCCTCGAAAATTTATTTACATTACTGGTAAATCGTTAACATGTGTTAATTCGGCATATTATATCATAACAGGAAAAATCTCGTCTATTAGAAATAAAAATATTCTAAAGCCATAATATTATATTTAATCTCATAAAAACTAATGTCGTTGGCGGATTTTTTTATAATTGTGTTTTGAAAGCATACTTGCTTTTAATATGTGGAAATCATTAAGGCTAGAATAAAACTCGTATCCGCCCCAGGAAGCAAACAGCCTGCTTTATTGCAGGCTATTTGCTGGATGACTTACTAAATCCTTCACATCTATTCCTGATAAAAAGGAACGGAACTTATTACCGGAACGGCGGCTCATTAAATGTTCGTAATTTACGTGAATGCAGTCGGTCGCCTTCTGCGCGCAGCAAATCGATCGCCCGAATGCCAATTTGCAGGTGTTCGGAAATAGCGCCTTCATAAAAACGGTTAGCCTGACCGGGAAGTTTAATCTCACCATGCAACGGTTTATCTGAAACACACAGTAGTGTCCCGTATGGCACGCGGAAACGATATCCTTGCGCGGCAATGGTTGCACTTTCCATATCAATTGCTACGGCCCGGCTTAAGTTAAAACGAAGTGCAGAAGCTGAGTAACGTAATTCCCAGTTCCTGTCATCTGTGGTTACCACAGTGCCAGTACGTAGCCGCTGTTTAACTTCCTCACCTGGCCTGCCGCTGACTAACTTGGTAGCGTCATAAAGCGCACGTTGCACTTCAGCAATGCTCGGAATAGGAATATCGGGCGGCAGTACCGCATCAAGAACGTGGTCATCGCGTAAATAAGCGTGTGCAAGTACATAATCTCCAATGGCCTGGCTTTCACGTAAGCCACCACAGTGACCAATCATCAACCAGACATCCGGGCGTAGCACCGCCAGATGATCGCAGATGGTTTTTGCATTTGACGGTCCCACGCCAATATTCACCAGAGTAATACCCTGACCATCGGCGGTAATTAAATGCCATGCTGGCATCTGGTGTTTTTTCCATGCAAGGTCGGAAATGGCTTCTTCTGGCGCTTCGGTTTCGGCGGTGATCCAGTTCCCGCCAGCACAAGAAAGGGCAATGTAGGGACTATCAGGGTCGAGGATCTGGCTGCATCCCCAACGAACGAATTCATCCACATAACGTGTGTAGTTGGTAAACAAGACGAACGGCTGAAAATGTTCAACTGGCGTACCGGTATAATGGCGCAACCGCGCGAGGGAAAAATCGACGCGGCGCGCATCAAAATGCGATAGCGGGGAGAATTCCGTTGGATGATAAATGCCGTCTGCAGTTTCATCGCCAATTTGCGCCAGTTCTGTTGTCGGGAAGTAGCGAGTTAACCCAGCGCTCATTGAGCGATCAAGTGTCAATTCAGAGCCATCGATGACATAAGGATAAGGGATTTCATGCTGCGAGGGTTGCACCGAGATATGCGCACCATAATCCTGATACAGCAACGTAAGTTGTTCATTGAGATACGAACGAAAGAGAGTAGGGCGAGTAATCGTGGTGGTGTAGCTGCCTGCGTGAGTAAAACGACCAAATGCGCGCGTTTTGGGGGGATTGGTTGTGCTACCGTCCCAGGTTACGGTCAGTGATGGATAGACAAAAAGACCTTGTTTGCGGGCGTTTTCATCAGGTAATTCGCCACTTGTAATATATTTGCCAATGGCGTTGCGTAAAGCGACTACAGATTGCTCATACAGCGCGTCGAGTTTATCCAGTGCCTGAGCTGGGGTCAGACCGGAGCCCTTATTATTCATGTGTGTCTCCTGTTCCATACAATTACCGCACATCCGATAGTATGTCACAGGAATGTGAAACAAAAGTGTAAGGCGAAGATCGGATGATCTTCGCCAGGCTATCAAGCGCGTTGATTGTCTTTCATCAACAAAGCGGTCATTGCGGAAATCAGGCATCCAGCCAGCAAATAAATAGCGACGCTATGCCAGTTCCCGGCAAAGTAAGTGATGAGTGCAGCGGCAATAAAAGGTGTAAATCCACCGCCAACCACACTGGCAACCTGATAACCGACTCCAGCGCCACTATAGCGATAACTGGCACCAAACATTTCGGTAAACATCGGTTGTTGTACACACACCACCATATCATGCGCAATGTTTGCCAGCATGATGGAGAAGAAAACTATCCAGAAAATAGATTGTGCTTCAAGCGCCATAAAGAAAGGAAATGCGCTCAACGTTCCGAATAACGCACCTGTGATATAAACCCTGCGGCGACCAAAACGATCGGCAAGCCAGGCAAAACAGGGAATTGTCAGGCAGCTTAATCCACCGACCAGCAAACCAATATTAAGGAAAAGTTCGCGCGGTAACCCCATATTCTGGGTTGAATAATTAAGTGCAAAGGCAGTAACAATGTACATCGTCAGCAACTCGCACAGTCGTAGTGCAATAATCTTCAGGAAAGCACCGGGATGTCGTAACAGAGCTTCGATAACCGGGATGCGTTTTTTCGCGGCCGCTTGATTATGTTGCTGTTGTTCAAATTCCGCGGACTCCTCCATGCCATTGCGCACCCACAATGCTCCCAGTACCAGTACGATGCTAAACAGGAAAGGAATGCGCCAGCCCCAGCTTAAAAACTGTTCGTCAGTCGTCATCATACTGATCAATGAAACCAGTCCGGTTGAAAGCAGTAAACCTACTCCGTAGCCAACTTGTACACCGCTACTGTAAAAGGCTTTTTTATTTTTCGGCGCACTTTCAACGGAAAGCAACGCTGCGCCTCCCCATTCGCCGCCGACGGCAAATCCCTGAATGGCACGCAGTGTCACCAGCAAAATAGGTGCCCACCACCCAATGGTCGAGAATGAAGGAAGAATACCAATCAAGGCTGTCGCGATGCCCATCATCCAGACGGTCAGCATTAACATGCGCTTACGTCCCAGTCGGTCGCCAAAGTGACCGAAAATGACACCGCCTAGCGGTCGGAAAAGGAAGCCGACACCAAAGGTGGCAAATGCGGCGAGCGTTCCCATCGCCGGGCTTACTTGCGGGAAAAACTCGCGATTAAACACCAGTGCGGCGGTAATGCCATAGAGTAAAAAATCATACCAGTCGACGACGGCACCAGCGAAACTGCCTAACGCAGCTCGTCGGGCGCGACTTAACGAAAGCGTCCCTTCATCGGGACGAGTGGAGATGAGCGTGGAGTCCATAATGATCCTGTTTGTACTGTCTTTTTATAATTAGTATGGAAAAGGTAACTCACATTGCCGTCGATCTATAAACGAACCTTATGAGACTACCTCGACAGAGCGCATCTGCAAATGATTTTATGGCTGATTAGCGGCAACATGAAAAATTCGATGGAAGATGAAAGCACGGGCGTTGCTGGTGTTGTTTAAGGATTAAGCAGAGCACCCACAGGTTCGAGATATGAAACATAAAAGTCCGCATATGTACAAAATAGCACCCTGATGAGTCTGATAGACTGCATTGCATTATAACCAGTAGGGAGGCGAGGTTAGGTATGTTTTTAGCATCATTGTTGAGACGTATTGCATTTAGTTACTACGATTATAAAGCTAATAATTTCAATATTGGAAAAACAGACTTTGTTGTCATCCATATTCCCGATCAAATTGGCGATGCTATGGCCATCTTTCCAGTTATTCGGGCGATTGAAATGCATAAAATAAAGCATCTTTTAATTGTTACTTCGACTATTAATTTAGAAGTCTTTAATGCGCTCAAACTTGAACAGACTAAATTAACATTAGTTACAATGACTATGCAGGATCACGCAACATTAAAAGAAATAAAAAATTTAGCGAAGAACATAACACTGCAATACGGTACGCCGGATCTTTGTATAGAGGCGATGCGTAAAAAGAACCTGAAAACGATGATATTTATCAGTCAGTTGAAAGCAAAAACGAATTTTCAGGTTGTTGGTTTAACCATGAAGTGCTATTCCCCTTTGTGTAAGGACGCGTCCCGGATGGATCAGAGTCTCCGGGCTCCCGTACCCATGACATGGGCATTTATGATGCGTGAGGCGGGTTTTCCAGCAGTCAGGCCAATATATGAATTGCCACTAAGTGAGGATGTACTCGATGAGGTGCGCGAGGAAATGCGATCGTTAGGAGCTTACATTGCGCTCAATTTAGAAGGTAGTGCACAGGAACGTACATTTTCATTATCGATAGCAGAAAATCTAATAGCAAAAATTCAAAGTGAAACAGATATGCCAATAGTGATCGTTCATGGACCAAAAGGGGAAGATAAAGCCAGGGAACTAGTGAATAGTTATAATAATGTCTACCGTTTATCCTTGTCACCCTCGATTAAACGTTCAGCAGCAATCATAAAAGATGCTTATATCGCAATAACTCCTGACACCTCAATATTACATATGGCAAGTGCCTATAATACCCCCGTTGTTGCAATTTATGCTGATTACAAAACGCGATGGCCCGCAATGGCCGATGTTTCGGAGTCAGTCGTCGTTGGGCAAAAAATTGACAATATAAGTCTGGATGAATTCGCAAAGGCATTAAAAAGTGTTTTGGCGAGAATATGAGGCAGTATTTATGCATATTAATGCCGATCTGTTATGAACGGTGGTGTCATCAATACTCTGTGGCTGGTCAATCATTACAGAAAGCCAGTCTTTGGAGCAAAGCTGTACTCACCGGATACAACCATAGTCACACCGAACGCGAATCTGGCGGTATCGCATTTTTATTTATTCATTTTCTGTGAGAGAAGGGCAAGTTCTGTAGAGGGAATGTAAAAAAGAGTGCCCCGAATGGAGCACTCTTTAAGGAATTATAGCGGAAAATCAGAGGTTTTTATAACATGTCGCATGAGCAAACCCAAGCTTTTCATATACACTTTGCTCACCTGTTGCCAGAGAAATTACGTATTGTTCGCTTGAGTTTGCGGGACTAGATGACCAATACATATTTGATTGAAAACCAGCTTCAGTCGTGTAATGCCCCATATCTCCCCATTCACTGTACAGTGACCCGATGCCTCGGGAACGACTATGGTTTAAATGGTCTCCAAGGGGAAGTGTGTAGCCATTGCTACTGCAAAAATTTTCAGCAAGGCTGTATATCATGAAAGCATCGCCGGCGTTCACCCACCAACTCTTCACTCGGATTTCGTATATATAGCTAGGGCCGCCTGTTTTTGGCGTCGCCGTAATCCTCTCCCATTTGCTGCCGACATTTTTAAATGTCACTTTACCGGTAGCATCAACATCGACCCAGGAGCCAGAGCTTGAAAACTCATAATCAGCCGCCGTTTTTCCTGGAGCAAAGTTGTCATTATTCAACTGATAATACGCCCCGGTGAATCCCTGCGAAGGGAATGTAGTTGTTGGTAGGTTAGCACCATTGACCAACACTGTACCGCTCATTATTTTGTCTTCTGCGCGAGTGAATTGTATTGTGGTACTCAGACCCGCTTGATGAACACCATTCAATACAGGGATCAGCGTTGCGATACCCTCTCCGCCGCCTGTAACAGTGGCTTTGTAATCACCGTTGATATTTTGACTGTAATCAATTGCGCTAATTTTCACATAGGGCACGTTAGTACCTGATTGCACAAATTCCATCCCTTCAGAAACTTTGATCGGATTGCCTGATATATCGTACAAAACAAGATGTAGCTCAGCACTATCGGTATAGTCCCCTTTCAGTGATGACCGATTGTTCTTAAGGACGGACTGCGAGGCGTCAGCCGGGCCTGCCACCAGCGTTATATCTACTGTTTGCATTCCACCAGCGGTCGTGACTGCGCTTACCGTGACGCTACCTGTCATCGCTCCTTTCACGCTTGTTGTCGCGATTCCGTTTTGATCGGTCACCGCTGTTAATGTCGTTAATGTGGCAGAGCCGCTTTTTAAGGCGAAGTACACAGTGAGACCTTCGATCAGGTTACCACTGCCATCCTCAACCGTTGCCTTTAAGGTACTTAAATCACTGTTGGTGGCGGCGATAGTCGATGGATCAGCGATAAAGCTAGCAACATGTGCGGTGCTTGAGTTGCCAGTGACTTTCACGGTTGTCTGTGTCTGTATTGTTACGCCGTTATGGAACGATGCAGTCACCGTATATGTACCGACTTTATTGCTGGTCAGAACGACTGGTGCCTGACCTGAAGAGTTGGTTCTCACTTTTCCGCCACTTAACGTTGCACCTTCTGGCGTTACGCTAAAGTTGATGACCTGACCTTCCACTGGAGTGCCATTTGCAGAAGTTAGCGTTGCCGTCAGAGTTGCACCTGTTGGGGAATTGACACCGATAAGCGGGCTGGACGCCGTGAGTGTCAGTTTTTCATCAATAGCCTCCAGTTGTTTCTCAATTGAGGCTCCATTCGCCAGGGATGCTTTCACCATATACGAACCGTTTCTTTCGGGCGTCATGGTGACCTCGGCTATACCCTGCGTATTAGTAGACACCGTATTCTGGCTGATGATCATTTGCGAGGATGGCTCTGCACTGAATGTCACGGGTTGATGCGCAACCGGGTTGCCAAACTGGTCGTTAACGTGAGCTTTAACTGCTACGTCTTGTGCGACCATTACCTGACCTTCAGGTATCTCCAGACTGGTAAACGTCGCAGAATTAACATCTGCACTGGCATTCAGTAATCGCGAGATGACTTCAGTAGGTTTATCTGCCAGAGAGGCTGAAACTGTTTTCAGTCCGACCTCGGTGCTTGTCACAAGAATTTCAGCGAATCCCTGACTATCCGTTTCAACGCTGGTGCTGCTTAGCGTGACGGAGGTTCCGCGGAAATTAACTTTTATGCCTTCTACCGGGTTGCCGTTAGCGTCAGTGACGCTTGCCGTCATGGTTGCGCCCTCGGTCGTGCTGACGACGAATGAGTATACAGAGGTTAAGGAGGTCAGTTTTGCGGTACCAGCATCGGCAATCAACGTCACCTGTTTCGTATCACTGACACCATAATTGTTCACGCTAACTGTCACGGGGTAGGTGCCGGATTTTGTACCGCTCAGTGTAACTTCAGCCTTGCCGTTGATGTCTGTAATGGCGGAACCGCCTTGTCCGAGAGTGAAGCTTGCGCTCACATCTGCCGGTAGCGTGAATGTCACCGCCTCATTGGCTAACGGGTTGCCGTTTCCATCAGTCACTGTTGCCTGAAGTGTGGTCATCCCAACGTTATTGGCGATAAAGTTGTCCTCGGTAACGTTAAGATTAACCTGCGCAGTGAGCGTATCCGCAGTAAAGTTCACCACCAGTTGTCCGCTCTTACCGCCAGCCATCGATGCTGTAACAGTATGAGCGCCTGCTTTTGTACCTTTCAGCGTGACTTTCGCTTTGCCTTCAGTATCCGTAATCGCTTTACCGCCATCGCTCAGCGTGAAGTTCGCCCTCACATCTTCCGGCAGAGTAAATGTTACCTCAGTGTTGGCTATCGCATTGCCCTCTGTATCAGCGACTGTTGCTGTGAGTGTCGTGAGATCGTTATTGTCGGCAATCACCGGATCCTTAGAGGCTGCCAGCGAGATTTCAGCATTCGCGACGTTCGGCACATAGGTCACTGTTTGTTGCATCGAATCACCATTTTCGAGGGTTGCCGTCACTTGATAAACCCCGGCTTTTGTAGCGGTAAAGCTTGCGTAAAAATTGCCGTAGTAGTTGGTAGTATATATACCGTTATTACTGGGGGTCACGCCTTCACTTGGTGAAACGCTGAGGGTCACCTGATGCTGGGGGACACCGTTGCCGTAATTATCCTTCACCTCAATATACAGACTGGTTGTCTCGCCTGCGGAGACTGTATCAAAAAGTGCATGTAGCAAAGTGAGGTGTGCCGTAGACGCATCAGCATTGACATTAATTGATGTGCTAAGCGTGGAGCTACCATTTTCCAGACTGGCCTCAACGGTATCTGGTCTCGCTCCTGATTCTATCGAGGAGCGGGTATTGGTATAAGTGACGGTAGCCTTACCCTGTTCGTTCGTTACGGCTTGGCCGCCATTCGTCATTTCGGCAGAGTTTGTTCTGCTGGTGAAGTTCACAGTCACACCTTTCACCGGAAAGCCATTATTATCAACGACTGTGGCGGTAATGACGCTGCCGGTGCTGTTCTGCGGGGTACCGGCGAATATGCTGTCTGGGACAGGCGTCAACTCGATAATTTTTGCCGCCGCTGTGTCGCCAATAAAATGCACAGTTTTGTTGTCGCTGGCACCAGTATTAGCCAGTGATGCAGTAACAGTCTGCTCACCAAAGGCAACGCCTGCGAGAGTGGCCTGCGCGATGCCAGACTCATTGGTATTACTTTCCCCTGGGGTCAGGGTGAGGCCTGAAGAAGCTGTGCTGAATGTTACCGGAAGATTGTTCACCTCATTGTCGAACTGATCTTTGACCGTTGCAGTTAGCGTTGCGCTATCGACGCCATTACCTGTTATCTCATTTTTTGATATCTGCAGGACAACCTGAGCCGAGGTTTTGTCCGCCACAAACGTTACCGGCTGCGAATCACTGGTATTGTTATTACTCAGCGTTACGGTAACCGTATGCGTGCCCGCTTTTTTGCCTTTGAGGGTGACATGCGCTTCGCCATTGGCCTGAGTGATGGCAATACCGTTATTTTCGAGGGTAAAGTTTGCCGCAACGTCCTGTGGCATGGTGAAGTTCACCGTTATTCCCGCCACCGGATGATTCGACGGATCTTTCACCGTTGCCGTCAGCTGCACGCTGTCGCTGTTATTCGTCACCACCTGTTGAGCAGGGATATTCAGCGTGACCTGCGCGTTGCTGGCATCGGGCGCAATATTGACTGTCTTCGTATCGTTGTTGCCGTTAGGCAGTGTGGCTTCGGCTGTATGAACACCCAAAACCGTGCCCTTAAGGGTAACTTCAGCAACACCACTGTCGTTTGTATTGCTCGTGCTCTGACTAAGTTGTGTATCAGCCGGGTTAGTACTAAAGGTGACCGGTAGATCTATTACTACGTTATCAAAAGGATCTTTCACTGTTGCTGTCAGCGTTGTCTCATCCACGCCATTCCCAATGATTTCCGCTTTCGAGGTTTGCAGAACGACAACTGCGCTGTCCTTATCCGCCACGAATGTGACTGGCTGCGCATCGCTGGCATTATTGTTACCCAGCGTTGCGGTAACCGTATGCGTGCCCGCTTTTTTACCTTTGAGCGTGACATGCGCTTCCCCATTGGCCTGAGTGATGGCAATACCGTTATTTTCGAGGGTAAAGTTTGCCGCAACGTCCTGTGGCATGGTGAAGTTCACCGTTATTCCCGCCACCGGATGATTCGACGGATCTTTCACCGTTGCCGTCAGCTGCACGCTGTCGCTGTTATTCGTCACCACCTGTTGAGCAGGGATGTTCAGGGTGACCTGCGCGTTGCTGGTATCGGGCGCAATATTGACTGTCTTCGTATCTCTATTGCCGTTAAGCAGTATGGCTTCGGCTGTATGAACACCCAAAACCGTGCCCTTAAGGGTAACTTCAGCAATACCGTTCTCATTAGTATTACGCGTGTTCAGACTCAGTTGCGTGTCTGCGGGGGAGGTGCGGAAGACTACTGACAGATTTTTAACCACGTTATCAAAAGGATCTTTTACTGTTGCTGTCAGCGTCGTCTCATCCACGCCATTCCCAATGATTTCCGCTTTCGATGTTTGCAGAACGACAACTGCGCTGTCTTTATCCGCCACAAACGTCATTGGCTGTGTATCGCTGACATTGCTGTTAGCCAGACGAGCCGTGATCATATGCGTGCCCGCTAACGTGCCGGTCAGGGAGGCGATTGCAACCCCGTTACTATCCGTCATGCCTTTTCCGCCGTTACTAATCGAGAACCGACTTGCGACGTCGTTTGGCACAGTGAAGGTGATTTCTTTATCTTTTAGTGGGTTGCCATTTTTATCCTGCAAGGTTGCAGTCATATGTTGCGGAGCTGTGTTGGTGACGGTGATATCACCTGAAGGCACACTGAGGGTCAGGGCAGCAGTACTTTGATCACCGATAAAATTCACCTGTTGATTGGCCTGGGAACCAGAGCTCACAGAGGCCGTAACTCTATAATCACCGTTTTTTAAACTGGTCAGCGTAGCTGTGGCGATCCCGTCGTGGCTATTCACTTCGGTTTGGCTCAGTTTCGCCTCTGCTGAATTAACATTGAAGGTGACCTTGACGTCATTGAGCAGGTTGCCTTTTGCATCCCGGACTGTCGCGGTCATTGTGGCGCTGTCATTGCCGTCAGCGACCACTTCATTTTTCGACTTCTGCAGATCAACCTGTGCGGTACTTGAGTCACCGACAAAACTGACGATTAACGTTTGTTTCACGCCATTTTCAAGGGTGACTTCAACCGTGTTGTCTTCCTGCTTACTACTTTTCAGATCAAAAGTCGCCAGACCATTAACATCCGTTTTTGCGGTGTTTTGATTGTTGAAGGAAGTTGCCGATCCGTTTAATACCGCAAACGTGACGGTATGATCATTGATTGGGTTGCTTCCCTCATCAGCGACATTGACCGAGACGGTGTTTGCTGCATTCTCATTGGCGAGCACACCATTATTGCTGGCAGATAATGTCGCAATTTTCGCTGACTGCGGGTTGGCGTCGATGATAAATCCAGCGGTATGCAAATCTTCATTCCAGTTTTGCATTAACAGCTTCGCAGTAAGCCCACTGCCTTTGGTATAGGCGGTATAGGTCGCCTTATAGACGCCATCTGCGGTTTCTTTCCAGTCAGTAGTGACTCCTGGTTTCACGTTGTCGATGCTGACTGCAGTATTCAGTTGCTGTTTTTGCTCCTTAACAGGTTTGTCATTTTCATCTCTTAGTTCTACCGTCACCTCGATAGGATTGCCGGAGAGATAACGGTCCTTATCAATCTTAATTGACGAGTGAGTTCGGGATGACGAAACAGAAATGATATTCACCACGGCGGGGGCTTTAGCTGCATCTACACCGTTCAGCTGTGGCATCAGCGTTAGCGTGCCAGACATCGCTCCTGTGGTCAGGACTTGGGTATAGCTTCCGTCACCATTATCTTTCCAGTCAGAAAGGGTGATGTCCTGAACACCTTCGTGACGCGTCGAGAGCACCAGCCCGATAACAGGATTACCAGCTGCATCATGAGCAATAAAAGTCAGTGTGGCGGTTGAATGGGAATCCGCACTCAATGTTTGGGTACTTAACGATACCGAGGAATCTTTCTGGCTTAGCGCAGGTGCCTGAACGACCACCATGCTTTGTTCACGATTCGAAAAATTGCCTTTGACATCTTCAGCGGTGACTTCAATCGGCCAGGTGTTATCGGTTTCTGGCGTACTGGTGAACCGGTAACCCGGCAGGGTAACCAGAATATCTTTACCCGTTGTGACCACTTTACCACCGGCAGCTTCCAGAGCGGTGGCTTCGACGTTATAGCCTTTCAGGGCATATTTGGTTTGTAGCGATGAAACCAGTGATTTCACTTCTCCTGACTTCCCTGTCACGGGGTCTGTCAGGGTCAGGCGAACCAGTTCTTTTTTGCGATATTCCAGAACGATGTTGTTGTTGCGATCCACCAGATCATAACGGCTGCCTGCAAGGCTACGCCGTGCAGCGACTTCGTTCGGGTCAAGCTGTTTCTGCATTGCGCTGCCAGGTTGCCAGGTAAAATCGACGGCAAAACGGGTGTCATTTTCGCCCTGTTTACCCTGGCGTTGCTCCGCGCTGAAGGTCATCAGCGGGAAGGGGGTATAGTTAAGTCCAGCGGTTATGGCATGAGGATTACTTTGCCGATCGTCTTTATCGAACAGGGCCACTTCATCGCCATAATACTGTTCATAGACCAGTTTACCGCCAAGGTGCGGCCAGGCGGGTAGCCAGCCTTCTGCGCGTACATCCCAGCCATTGGCCGGGCGTGCTTCATAATCGTTGTCCAGTTCAGGTGCGCTGCGCCAGTTGGTCAGTCGCAAATAGCCGTTACTGCTTAATTTTAGATAGTCGCGCCAGTACTCTGCGCCAATGCCGGCGCGGGAGTGGTAACGGCTAAGGTCGTGGTCGAAAAAGAAGTTGATGCCCGACATCCATGTGGGAGTGAAATGACGCCAACCCAAGCCGTTGTTAATTTGCGTACGCTCGTCAGTACGATGGAGAGTATGCTGACTGAAAAAGAGATTATCAGGCGTTTCATACCTCGGGTGGAGAAAATCGAACTGGGAGTTCTTCAGGCTAAAATCTTCATCCACGCCCAGCGTGATTCTTGCGGTACCGAAGCGGCTTAACCAGTCTGTCATTACCCCTGAAGCCTGAGAAGAGGCCCATCCACGCGCCATGTTTGCCGCTTGCTCGCTGTTCATATCTTCGGCGAGCAAAGACCCGATTTGCTGTGAAGTACTGGCTATCTGTTGCTCGAGGTTGTCACTGCTATTACCCGGCGGCGGGGTTAATTTTTTTTCACTAACTTGTGCCGGGACATCCAGTTCATCACCCTGGCGGACATTATCAAAACCTCGAGCAAACGTACGAAATTGGTTGAGTTTGCGTAACTCAGCCACCGAAATACCGAAACGTTCGGCAACGCTTTGGGCCGATTCCAGCGCTCCAAGGATGTAGGGCACCGTATTGGCATTTGCAATGGCGATTTGTGCAGGAACTGGTTGTGGGGTTGCGGCGTTTACCACACCTTGTGCTGCCGCAGCCATAGGGAACGCAAGTTGAGTTACCAGGCAGATACCCGCAGTTAAGCGGCGTAGTTTAATTCCCATCCCGCATAAAATTTGTCTGTCATTTATTTCTTCTCCACTTCTCTTCTTCGTAGCCATGCTTACCTTCCCTGAACGAGCTAACATAAATGCGCCCTTTCTAGCACAGCGAAAAAATATAAATCCTGATAGCAATATGATTGAAAATTAATAACTTTTCGTTAGGCAGTTTTGGGTGTGAGTTGCAAGAGGGGAGACTACTGAATTACTCAAGTTTTATAATCGAGGGGAAAATGGTGATGGCGTCCATAGCAAAACGCCCTCAACCATAAAGGTCGAGGGCGCTTAAGATGTCAAAAACCCGCTATCCGTTAAAAAGCAATGCTCAACTAAGGTCAGTGACATTGCGCTAAAAAGCAAATTTTTAGAATTTGGCTCCTCTGACTGGGATCGCCTTTGCCAGTAACTGGCTAATAAATAAGCTAAACCTGAATACTCTTTCTGTCAAGACCACCATTATGACCCCCTCTAAGAAATGTATGCGCTTGTAAGAAGAAGCAATGCCCATTGGGGTGGATAAGGATACAATCGGTACTCTGCCTGAGCATTATGTTTTAGTGATCTGCTACGATCGCAACAGACAGCTGGTTGATGAAGATATCCACTGCTTTGTCTAGAGAAAACCCCAATGCAGTTCACCAGATATATCTAAATTTTTAGTCTGGCTGAGAAAAGTGAAACTAGTATCCTTAAGGATTTCGGAGAAATCCGAATCAGGGTATAGTGGTCACTGAGCATAAACAAATAGTTGCGTTATTGGGTTATAATTCATTGATAATTATGAATAAAATTTTCAATGTCTGTTGATAAAAATGCAACTTGATTGAAATTGTTTCATAAGGATTCGCTTATGGTTAGGGGATTGTTACTATTCGGAATTATTTTGATGGTAATTATTTTGATGGGGTACTTCTCTTTTTTACCGGCCTCACAATGGTGGTTTATCAAAAATATCATATCAAATTTTGATTTTGTAAAAGCGCTCCTTTCAATTCTAATATTATCATTGATTACTATATTTTTGTTTTTCGGTATTTTAGAGAAAAAATACTCATTAAAGTTAGAAAAATTAACTTTCGGTGGGTTAAATGTTTTATTTGATAGCTCTGACTTGCTATATAAAAGATCTGTTCGCAATTTTCTTGATACTAAAAGAAGTGTGTTCAAAATTGATCCACATTTTGATTCATTTGAAGAGGTTTTTAACTCTTTATATGATATCTATAATTTTATTCGTGTTGAAATAAGAGTACTGGATGTTAAGCGGAAAAGAGATATGGAGTTGTATGGTATATCTAATAAAATGCTAAAAAAACTGAATCAACTGCTTACCAAACATCAGAATAATTACAGGCGTTGGCATAAGTACATCTCAACAAACGATATTGTATTGACGAGGGATAAAGATTCTAACGGTGAAAATGTTTCTTTGATTTATCATTTAACACCGATTGGAATAATCCAGACTCATTATTATCATTTCAGCCAGTTGATGGCTGATTTTGAATGCATTAATAAATTCTTCTGTGAGGAAGTTAGTGTTGTATTTAACATCGATATTGCTAAGTGGGATGAGTAATGCATAAAACTTTTCTGAGTTATCATCATGCAAACGAACAGGATTTGAAGAACGGAATCATTGAAGCATTTGCTGGTGCGTCATTTATTGACAAGTCCGTCACTGACGGGGATATCAGCACTAATGTCAGTGAAGATTACATTATGCGGAAAATTCGGGAGGACTATCTTGGTGACTCTACCGTAACAGTAGTACTCATAGGTACAGAAACTGCCAGCAGACCTTTTGTTAACTCAGAAATTCAAGCATCTTTATGGGGGGAGAATCCTGCTGGATTAATCGGGGTAATTCGAGATGAAATATATTCGAGCGTGTTTAGCTCGGGTGTGTGTAGTGATACCTCTTGCAATTGCGGGATTGGAATTAGAACCATTGATTGGGGTTATGAACATTATCTCCCTTGGTTAATTAAAAAAAATCATAGTTTTTCAAAACTCGTCCCCCACTATGATGATATGGATGTTTATTGCTCCCTGGTTAAGTATTCAGATTTTATAGGGAATAGTGAATTTTATATTAACCAGGCATTTGATAAAAGAAATATTATGGAACCTGCAGCAAAGAAAAATCCCGCTGATGTTCCTGCTATAAGAACTAATTTACTATGGTGATGAGATGATTTTTACGCCAAGGTAAAATTAAGGTAACAGATATGTATAATGCCAAAATAATTAAAAGAAAAGTTTTTTTAAGCTACCACCATGATGGTGACCAATATTACTATGATGAATTCTCAAAAAAATTTCATGATGTATATGAGGCTGTAACGGATAATTCTCTTGATCGTCGAGTTGACAGTGACGATATTGACTATGTCATGCGACGTATTCGTGAGTATTATATCGCAGGGACTTCATGTTCCATTGTCTTTGTCGGTAATGAATCATGGGGGAGAAAATATATTGACTGGGAAATTAAATCGACGCTTGATAAACAACATGGACTTATTGGTGTCCAGTTGCCAACATTGTTATCAAATTCTTATGGACAAGTGACTGTGCCCGCTCGACTCAGTGATAATATTGCTTCTGGATATGCGCTGTGGGTAAGTTGGGCTGATTTTACAGCTAGCATTTCATCGTGTAGGGAATATATCGAACAAGCCAATTGTCGTAGTAATACTCTGATAAGAAACACTCGTGAACGCCGCTTAAGGAATGCATAATATGCTTGAGACGAATTTGGCAAAACCATTTTTGGTTGTTTATATCATTTGGCACCCGGATTTCGCCGCTGGTGCTGGACTGGCCGAAATATTGCGTGGACACTTTCGTCGGGAACTCTATCAGAATGTTGCTGGAGGAACCGGTTTAAGTGTTATTTTTCGTTCTGAGCCTCTACCTAAAACGGGGAAGCCGCTGCCGATCAATTTTTCAGAATCAGAGACCACCGCAGTCCTCATACTTGCAGAATCATGTATGGCAAATGATCCTGAATGGGGGACTTACCTTCGGGAGCTATCCACGCAGTCGGAAATAGCTGGACTAGGTACACATCTTTTCCCCATTGCTATTGATGGAGAAGGATTAAATCTGGGACTGGAAGAGCAGGCATTACGCTGGGACCAATGGATACAGGATGGGAGCAACGATACTGCAAACCTTCATATACGATTGATTAGTGAGCTTACATACGAATTTTGCAGGATGCTGCGCCATTACCTGGAACATCTGAAACAACCAGAAAAAGATGAAGATGAGTTGCTTAATTATCTCAAGAAAGTTCAGATATTCCTTAGCCATTCTAAACATGATAAAGATGGAGAGCGGATTGCTCATTTGATACGTGAGCAATTACATAGTGGACATGGGTTAAGTTCATTCTTTGATGTCCATGATATCCCTGCCGGGCTTCGGTTTCATCAGGTGCTATTGAAACAGCTGGCGCAAAGCGCAGTTGTTGCTATACATACCGACTCTTATTCTTCGCGTGAATGGTGTCGCCGAGAGATTATAGAAGCTAAACGTAATAGTGTACCTTTAGTTGTTGCCAACTGTATTAGCGAATTGGATGAAAGGGGATTTCCTTATATGGGAAATGTCCCCATAGTGAGAATGGATCCACAGCAGGCTGAACGAATTAATATCATTATTGCACGACTGCTTGATGAGGTTCTGAAAGATTTTCTGTGGCGCTGTCGTATACAATTGGTTAATACCGAACAAAGTGCAGTGCAGTTTGTTCCGCGTGCGCCGGAGTTAATCTCACTTGCTGGCTTAAAGTTCCACGGTATCGGGCAGCCTACAATTGTATATCCCGACCCACCCTTAAGTTCGGAAGAGGAGCGCTTATTTGAAGAAGTTAAACCCGGTATCAGGCTTAGAAGTTTTACCGAATGGCTGGCAGAGGGAACATCATGACTTATCGTGAAATGCTTAGTCAGCATGTTATTGCAATATCTACATCAGATAGCCCAGATATGCCTGTATTGGGGTTAAGTCAACAGCATTTATATGACGCGATGACAGAAATTGCGCGTCATTTATTAGCCTTGGGAGCCCGGATTGTTTATGGAGGAGATTTACGTGCTAACGGTTTTACTGAACTGTTATTTGAGTTAGTAGCACGCCATAGAAGAGATGCGGATGAGGGGGATGAACGTTCCAGTATATTGAACTATCTTGCATGGCCGGTGCATATGCAAAAAGATTCCAGTGACTTGGAAAGGCTCAGTGCGGACCTGAAAGGAATGGCAAGGCTTGTTTTATTCAATCGGGATGGCGAGTCGTTGCCAATGGCAGAACGAGCCCATTACATAGCAACTATTCCTTCTGATGAAGATTGGGAAAAAGGTTTGACAGCAATGCGACATGCTATGTTACAAGACACACATGCCCGTATTATTCTTGGCGGGCAGGTAGATAAGTATAAGGGGGCAATGCCTGGTATAGCAGAAGAGGCTATATTATCACTTCGCGCTAAACAACCCCTTTTCATTATGGGGGGCTTTGGTGGATGTGCAAAAGATATCACCGAGTCTCTGAATATTGTGGCATCTGACGGAATGCAGAAACGCAACTGGAGAGGTCGGGAAGAATTTTCTGGTTTCTCTTTCCAGGATCTTAATAACGGACTCACTGAGGAAGAAAATACTGTGCTAGCACAGACTCCGCATGTGGACCAAGCTATCGCCATGATTTTGAGAGGACTTTTCCGATTAGTAAAACGTTGCTGAAAAAATACTTAAATTCCATTATCATTATATGTATTAGCTTAGACTTGCTTTGGCACTCTTGCGGTACTGAGCTAAACCTAATCTGATATGTCGGTCTGTGCAAAAGCCCGTACACATAGTAGCCTTTTAATTTGTATAAGTAGCAGCAGAGCCGAAGTGCAAGGAAAACGTTGTGAGACGATGACGATATACAGAGCAATCATATATAATATGAAGAAAGAGCCGTGCTTGCGGCTCCAAAATGTTATAATTTCGCATATATAGCATTAAACCAAGTTAATGTCTCGCCTTTTGCATCACTTGCAGTGAGCATTTGATAACTCATTTTTCCTGTAGCAAATTTATTTATCTTCTTCTTCGCTTTACTTTCATTATAACGTGTTAAAGCAGATACCTCTGTTGATACATCTGTCGTATCATCTATGGTTATGTTTACACCAAACACCGCCTGAATAGCATCAGGATGTAAATAATTTTCCATTTCCCTTTTTTCAGTCATGAATGCTATGGAACCATCATTTCTAGCATTTACTGACTTACATTCTTTTTCATACTGAGGAGGGATGGCAACATCTCTATCATAGATGTGAACCTCAGGTTTATTTAGAATTTTTAAGTCATTATTATTAACCCAATCTTTAAGAGTATGTCCCCCCATTGGAATGAAAACTATACGCGGATCATTTATCATATCAGGAACATTTGGAACACCTTGGTCGAGATAAATTTTACCGATATTCCTTAAAAAGTTTATATCATTAGGGCCTTCAACGCATACAAGAACAGATGCCCTACTATCAGGGTATACGCCAAGATCATTCGCTATGTTCTTTAGCACATCATCATTACCATTTTTAACCTCTAAACCATCATCGAGTGTTCGGGTTATATGGCGTAGAGATTCTGTAGGTATCTTTTCCACAAGTGCAGGGACGTGGGTGGTAATCAATACTTGGCATTTATCAGCATTTGCTAATTCTTGAAATGCATCAATAAGAAGTCTTTGATTAGATGGGTGTTGAGATGTTTCAGGTTCTTCAATTGCATAAATAACTCCTTTATCTGGGAATTCTTTTTGCAATCTTTCTGCTTCCGCTTTAAAAAAACTAATCAGGACTAAACGTCTAACACCACTACCACGTTTATTGATAGCTATTCCTCTATCATCTTCCAATGTTAGCTTGAAAATATTTTCCCACTTAGGTTCCACTTTAAACTTTGGGATTAACCCGGCAGCAAGATTAGGAGATATATCATGTAAATGTTTAATTGTGTTTTCAGCCACTTCAACTGCATGTTCTTTTACGCTTTCTTTAATGGATTCAAGTTGAATGTCAATCTTCTGCAATGCTGTTTGAACCGCTGACTTCATAGGATCCTGTACTTCTGATTCTTCATCGGTACTCGGCCTGTCTGCGCGGAATAATGCAAAGTGAGGGAGTTTGTCATATATTTTTTCACAAATAACCTTGCCCTCCTCAGCATTTAATTTAACGAAGATTTCTTTAAGCTTTAAATCTCCAATTTTCCTGTAAATTTCTTGTCTTAAACTAACATTGGACCTTTTATCAGCTCCATCAACACCAATAGATTCGGCAATTACTTTAAGTTCATCATTTTTTTTAGCAAGTAAAGATTTCGCGCCTTTTGCTGAGGGAGCCATACATTTAGCTTGAACGCTGCTAGATCCCTTACCTTTTGCAAATACTCTATATATTTCTAGCTTTCCATTACTATTTAATAAATATTCTTCTTTAAGGTTAGTTATAGATGTGGCATCCAAAACTATAGGTATATCAGCTCCTGAAAAGATACATCCAATTGACACGTCTTCATTTTCCACGCTATCGACACATTTATCGGTAGCATCATATTTACATAGTTTATGTTCAAAGAAGACACCAAATGCGTCTAAGATAGTTGTTTTACCAACATCATTACGACCAACTAATGCAGTTAGTGAGTTAATGTCAATGCTATGTTCTCCATGATAGCCACGAAAGTTCTATAAGATTAGTTTTTCAAGTTTCATAAAAATCTCCATTTTTAAAAATTAAAATTTTATTTTTTAAAACTTACGCATTCGAAAAAACATTTGATTTTGTTGTATTCGAAGTAACAAGAACAATTTATAAAATTAGTTCAATCGAAGTCTTGGGTAAGACGCTTTTTCTCTTTAACAAAACGGATAACTACGCATTGGACAATAGATACTTTAGGAAACACGCGGAAAAATTGTAACGTTTTGCTCATTCTAGACCTGATATTCCTTCAAATTAGCAAGTTCGAGAAATAAGGGGAAATTACGATAGTCTACCAGAATCATTTCACACCTGCTCTAAACAATATGCAGAAAATAATATATGTATTTATTAGTAAAGTTCTCCAGTTCCCTGATCTACACGTTTATAGAAATCAGAAAAATTACATGGGTCAGATATAACTGAGTTTTTATCACTACGAAAATCAAATTCTATTTTTTTTATAAGATCAATGGCTGGTATAGTCGAATTTAAAGGGATTTTTTTATAGTTTCTAATTCTGTGATATTCAATTGAGTCTAAGTCTACTTCAATCGCTTTATTACCAAAATAATAAAAATGATCTGAAATCAACACGTTATTAGAGCTAGTATCTCGTTCAAGATTTGTCATGTTAAATGAACCATCAGCATTGCTATGATGAGAATCTTCTTGTATCCATTCATTGTTTTCATTTTGATGGTAGATATTATCGCCCAGAATTTGTACATGACTACCATTTCTAGCAGGCTTTTTGAGAGAGAACCTGGTATCCTCCCAATAACCATTGAAACTAATTTTTTCTGAAACTTTCATTAATAGGATACATTTTTTTTTAGCTGATTTTAAATTGGCTCCACCAACTCCGAGTATCCAATCACCCACTTTAGCTGACTTTCTAATTCCAGGTTTGCATGTTGCCAAGGTACAACTTCCATGAAATGGATTAGGTGCAAAACCAAAGTCTCTCGTTATTGCATAAACATAAAGATGTGAGTTGGGATCAATTAGCATACGACATTTCCACCTTGAACTTTATCACGATCCGTACCATCAGGTTTTTCAAAGGAAGTTTTACCTTCTAGTGCGTTGATAATGGCATCACTTCTCCAGGCCACTATAGAGGTTGCATACTTTTCGAGATTCTCTGGTAGTTTTACATCGCCTTTTAACCCATTTTCATATACACCTATGATTGGTTTTCCAAGTTGATGAGCTACTTGAATTTCCCAGTTTACCCAAGGTCTAGTATGTGTCTCTTTCCCGATAACAACTATAACTTGACTAGCCCACCTCATTTTCATTCTAAGTAAACGTGCAATCGTTCGGTCACTAAGTTTTTTTTCCTCAACTCGTCGCTGGTTTTCAGGTTTCATTCTAATAGAACTATTGCGTAAATGATAACCTTTTGCTGCAGCTAAACGAGAAACTCCATCAACACTCGCGTCGTCTTTATGATGATGGCTAACAAAAACATTTTTCTTAATTTCTTTAACCATTTTTAAATCCTTTGTAATTTGCTAATTATAAAATAATTCTATATTATTGCTTTGATAATGGTATTTTTGTTTAGGCCTTTTATTGTTAAATTTAGTTCGGCATCTTTTATCTATCTCGCATGCACCACTATTTTCCATGTCCATTAAGGTGTAAACTCTTTCTTCTTTAGGCAGGAAATGGAATATTTCATCCATGTTCCAATTTTCTCTATACTTTTCAGCGATGTTATTTTGGTTTATAGTGAACCAGAATAAACACTCTTCGCTATTCATTCCATCTCTATTAGAAAAAATCCAATTAATTCCTCTTTCACAACCAGGACCTGAAATAACAAAGTTCAATTCTGTAAACGGAAAGTTGGGTATGTATGTCAGATCTATGAAAATTTGATATGCTAGAAAATCCCCAATCCCTGAGAATGATTTTAAATGTTCAAAAACTTCGAACTGATTTCCTGATGATTTTACACCATTAACGATTTTATCTTGGTTATAATAAACAAATTTTATCATTCTAATTACCATATCATTTTCCGGTATTCCTTCTATATTTTTTAAGTATTTTCCGAAGTTAAACTTCGGACCTCCTAAAATATAGGCTGCACTAAAAAATACGTAGCCTGGTTTTTTTAATGATATGTTTATTGTCTTTTCTCTGATCTTTTCATTGATGTCGCGAATAGTCATTTTTGTGAAATCAAAGGGCGCATCAAGTTCATTTAATGTATCGCTTTTATTTATTACTCTAAACAAAAATGAATTGAGTATTTTATTTTCATAAGTTAATTTATTGTTGTTTGTTATATTTTTCAATAACCATTTGGTTTCTTTGTCCCATGTTCTTTTAGTATTTACAAATTTATAGTTTCTCAATATTTTGTCGTCTGTCCAATATGGCGGAAGGTTAAGTATCTCTTTCTTGTAATATATGGATGTCCTCTCTCGTTGATGATAAAACCATTCCTTGATAACAGCTTCATTCAAGGTAGGTTTAGCGGTTTTAATTTTCATTTCTCTGACATTACAAAAAAGTTGATCGTTTTTACTGTTCACTTAATAATACCTTTTCGAAGAAATGTTTAAAACTATCAATTCCGTTCACATTGTTGTCAAAATGATATTCTGATTTTGTTTTATTCTCAGTGACATACTTGTCGATTTCGTATTTTTTATAATTATTATTTTCCCGTTCTATATGTACTATAGTGAACTGATTGTTCTTACACCATGCGAATTCTTCATTTGATCTTATGTCAGTAATTATTATATTTTTATTCGTCCCTCCATTTTTTTCTAAAATTTTCAACTCTTCTGATAGCATTCTAATAAATATTTTTTCTTCAATTTTCCTTAGGCTGTCTAAGCTCAGCCATATATCTCTTGGTGAATGGCTGATAAAGTCGCCGGTAGGTAAGGTTATATTGAGTGGTAACATTTTATTTTCAGGTGGGTAATCCTTTTCCATCCAAGGATAAATATAATTGGCCAATTTTTTGAGTTGATCGCTAAATGATAATCTAATAAATCCATAGTTGGATATCAGATAATTGGCAAGAAAGTCTTTTCCACTACCCGATATGCCCATGAATGCAATTTTCATAGACGGTCCTTATTAGAATTATTAAAATAATTAGAAGTTACGCTTAGATTGAAATCATTGCTTAACTTAGTTTTTAACACTATTGGTTGATTGAATCTTTCCTGGAAAATATATGATAGAGCTGCTTCTGCATATCCCCAAAGTAAATTCCTTTCAGTTTCTACAAAGTGTTTAATAAATATTTTTTTTAGATTTTCGGTTTCCATATCTATTGTGTCTATTTTATGTTCATTTTCTGTTATTATTCTTTCAAGGAATGAAACTATATCACAGAATAATGATTTTATATTTTGTAACGATGGAGGGAATGATATTTCATCATCGTTTATCAAATCTGTCATTTGTTCTTCTTTTCTTTCGTATATTTCATTGGCTTGTCCTACTCTATCATCATATATATGAAGATTTGTTACTGATTGATGTAAGTATCCCAGTTTAATCTCGCTATCAACTTCCCTCTGTAATATTGAAAGTACTATCTCTTGAAGTAAACTAAACTCGAAAAGATTTATATTGCTCACTCCAAATATTAGATCGCCGCTTCTTTGAACTATTTTAATGTTTAAATTTTTGTCAGGAGTGATAAAGAAATGAATTAAGTTATTACAAGGAATATCGACACTATGTTCTATGTTGTATACTTTTATGAGGCTTTCATTCGTATCTCTGTCAGGCATGTATAAGCTAATGACTGCTCTTCTTGTAAATATTCCTTCTTTTTTGAATTGTTGCACGACATTCTCAAGTTGCCCGTGAGCGTATAGTCTTTCCCCATAAGCTGCTCGCCAAATGACACCATCATCTGAGTATTTAGGCGCTCTTGGTAAAAAAAAATTTAGATATGGTTTAATTCTGTTGTCGCCAGCAAAAACCCATATAGCTTCAGCAAATGTGGAAAATATATTATTTTTTCGACCCGCTAAACTTAAATGCCTTGATCTAGGGTTTCGTAAGATCATACTAACATCATAAATAGTTATAGCATCCCCATTCCTTGTCGAAATACGAACTCCTTCATTAAGCACTTTTTCTAGGAGTTTCATTATTACATCGTTAATAGTTTCTCCGTAAATGACGTGCATAAACAAAACCTCATGCTATAAAAACATCTTTTTAGTTGATATAGTTTATTGGGCCTAATCCAGAATTTGGTCCAGCTATGATCTGGACTAACCGGATAGCACGTTTCAATCTCTTGCCTCTAAGAACAGGCTCGAACGTGATAGCCAATTGGCTTCCCACTTAGCAAGTGAGACCTCGACCCACGCTACCGCCCTCAGTTGCATAGGCACTGCGTTTGTATGAACATTTACAAATGTTACTCATGTTATGGGTTTGGTCAATCTGGCAATAAGATAATTACGAAACTTTAGACTTATTACTTAAGTGGAGGTGGTGCGAGTCGCTAGCGAGTAAGACTGTCTCTTATATGTACCAGAAGCACAACTGACGATGCTCCAAAATCATAGTCACCGCTGCGTAGCAAGCTGTGGCCTCTCGCTACTCCCGGGTGCCCCAGTTACAACGTTGTGGGTTGCATAAGAAATCTGTCCCGCCGGATTAGAGTGGTGGTGGATTACTGACTGTACTCTGCGTTCAATACAGAGACAGCCCGGAACAGGCAGTAATTGATGCCGGAACGAGACTATTTAAGAACAAACCGCCCCCGGTTAGCAGGATCGTCTCGGCCGGCAGGAAAGCATGCTAACACCTACATGAAGTCCCTGTCAGTGCAGGCCCCAGACTCAACACCACCAATCTACTTTTCACCACTGCGAAGTAAGGGGCGCTACGCCCGGTTATGCAGGGGCAGTTTTTCTCCTGTGCGCTTTTCGTTCCTCTATCGGCTTCCTGTTAATCGTTTCCCAACACAACCCGTCCCGCAAGGGTAAATGGCACGCATGCTGCGCCCTTGCAGGACAGAACGATGTCGGGAAAGCGAGCCGTCAGGCGATACGAAGACGAAAATCACACACTGACGGAGAAAAAACGATGACGATTTCCCTGCATACCACCCGGACAAGCGCCCCTAACACCGCAGCGGCGACCAGCGTATCCCCGCTGGACCCGTCAGGCTCCTCAAAAACGAAATTTTCTAAAACCAGAACCGACATTTACCAGACTGTTACTGACAACATCATTGCAGCGCTGGAAGCCGGAGTAAAACCGTGGTCCTGCCCGTGGCAGCGTGTAGATGGCATGTCTGGTTTGCCTTCCAATTACGCCACTGGTGCGGCTTATAGTGGCATGAACATCATGTTGCTGTGGTGCAGCGCATCTAAGCAGGGTTTCAGCGATTCACGCTGGATGACCTACAAACAGGCACAGGTAGCAGGTGGACAGGTTCGCAAGGGTGAGCATGGCACAACAGCTATTTTCTACACCACGCTGGAGAAGGAAAACGACGAGGGAGAAGTTGAACAAATTCCGATGCTGAAAACTTTCACCGTGTTCAACGTTCAGCAAATCGACGGCCTGCCCCTGACAACTGAAACGGTCAGCCCGGAAGCAACCTTTGACTCGTTGCCCGAGGCTGAAAACCTGTTCAGGAAGAGCGGCGCAAAAATCATTGAGAAAGGACAAAACGCCTTTTTCAGCCCATCAACTGATGAAGTCTGGTTACCGGAGCGCCATCTATTCGCTGATGCGGCTAACTTCTATGCTACCGGTCTGCATGAGCTTGTCCACTGGAGTGGGGGCAAAAAACGTTTGAACCGTGAAATGAAAGGGAAGTTTGGCAGTGCGGATTATGCAGAGGAAGAACTTGTCGCGGAGCTGGGAAGTGCCTTTCTGATGGCTGATCTGGGAATTGATGGAGAGGTACAACATGAAAGCTATATTGCTTCCTGGCTGAAAGCGCTGAAAAACGACAAGCGTTATATTTTCAAAGCGACCAGCGCAGCCTCTAAAGCACATTGTTACCTGATGGATAAACTCTGAGACCGGGATCAGGCAACCGCAAGTGAATGCGGTTACAGGGTTTTTAACCGGTAACGCTGCAAAGCGCAGACTGAGGCGGAACGCAGCACAGCGAGTACCGAACAGTCTGCGCCTCGCAGTGGAGTAAAAATTATTTCGACCTGGCGGTATCGCCGCCAGGCCGGTGAGGCCATCTCGATGGCCTGAGTAAAAGCTTACGTATAGCTGCCTAGTGACAGGCGTTTCAGTTCATCAAGGGTATAAATGCGAAACACCCGGCGGTGACGTTCTTCCAGCGGGACGTACTGATGGTTGATGATGACATGTTTGATGCTGTCAAACAGTAGTTCAAGTGCCCGTTTTTTCTGTGGGTCAGGCATGACATAAAAAACATAAATCCACTGTTTGCGTGTACGGGCCAGCAGGTGGCTGGCGATAATAGACTGGTAACGGGATCGGGTTTTCAGGCGGCGCTCGGTTTCAATGGCAATAACGTTTCCGTCAGGCAGGGTTAATAACCCGTCCGGGCGATGTTTCACCTGATACTGGCTGATAAAGGTGGCCCGGTCGCCGTTAATCCATCCCGAAGCGCCTTTCTTCTCCAGAATAAGTCTGGCGGCCTGATTATCAAGATGGTGCTCCAGCGTCCAGCCGGTCATTTTTGATGGTTCGAACCGCGCAGGAAAGATTTTATCATCCGGGGTTAACACCACCGCCAGCCCGTCACTGGTGATCCCCCATAATGAAATCTTCATTGTTCGTGATTCAAGCACATGCTTCTGTATTAACCCCATTCGCTCTGTTTTTGCCAGTAGCGAATAAAGCGACTTATGATCCCGGAAACCAAATAACAGCATCAGCGTTTTAAAATCACTGTAGGTTTCTTCTTTCAGGAAGTTCAGCAGTTGTTTTATTTTTTCGTTGTTACGCGTCTGGCGCTCGTGAAATGATGAAATCAGCATAAGCGCTCCTTAAAAATCAAGCGGGGACAGGTGTTCTTCATCATCAGGTTTCGGCTTTACCGGTTTTACTTCGCTTTCGTCGAAGAAAAGAGCCGGGTGTGTTGTCATCACATCCGGCATGGCGGGTTTATCATCCTCGCAAAAATCCAGCATGATCTTCACGGGGGCTACCGCTGCGGCAATATCAGGGGAAACCGAAAAGGTTTTTAGCTGACGCTTTCTGACCTTTATCGGCGAGACCAGTGAAGCAGAAGGTAGCGTTTTTGTCGTAAAGATAAAGCTGACAAAATCGGGCAGGTTCAGGATCATATTGCTGTCAATAAAGAAACGTTCGGCCTGGCGGATTGTGCGCTCACAGTCGATGGTCTCCGTGAGCATATTATCTGTTTTAGCCTTACGGAGTTCGTCATCCACCAGAATAGTGCCTGACATTCTCGCTACCCATTCCGCTGTATCCGGGTCCATAACCCGGTAAACCAGTTTGAATTTGGCATTTTCAACGACCGCACCGACAACGGCGTCACCTTTCAAATCTGCCGGGCAGTCTTTTAAATCGGCAATGGACTGGTGGTCCATAATAATATGCACGCCTTTATCCCGCGCTGCTCCTAATCCCTCCAGTGCTGACCTAGATAAATGGTATTTCAGTTCGGAAAGATAAACAGCAATGGGGCGGGGGACGTCTGTTACTCGATCGCGCTTTTCTGCCAGCTGGTAAAGGCGAACCAGTAGCATGCGCTGGGCGGTAATAATTTTGCTGTTTCGCATGGAGCCGACAACATAACAGCAGCCGCCCTCATCAAATATGTGCTTAAGCGAAAAGCCTTCTGGTGAGTTAATGGCATTGAGTAATGCCAGTTCCTCAATTTTTCCGAAAAAGGCTTTGATCTTTTCGGCAATACTCTGAACGTAATCACCGTTATAAACATCCCGGATTGTTGTCGATGGATTATCGCTGACAAATTGTGCGGCTATACGGGCGGCTTTTCGGTCATCAATGCGATAAAAATCAGATTCCTGCCCTTTTTCTGCCAGGCTGAAACCTGCAACAAACAATTCTTCCAGCTCATCGGGCGTGATATCTTCAATCAGATTTAACTGGTATTGCTGTTTTCGGAGGTCAATTAAGGCAAAAGGCTTGCCTGCATCCTCGCAGGCTTTGCGGTAAAGATGCGGTGCCCATTCATCGTCTTTGGGGTCCATAACAAAAACACCTTCACCGGCCAGAATACTTTGATAAAGTAATATGCCGGCGGCAACCCCTTTACCGGCCCCTGTGGTGCCGATAATATCCGCGTGTTGTTTCTGCCAGTCTTTTAACGGGAAATACATTGGTTTATTTTCCCTGCCCATGCCGGTAAAAATGCCTTTATTCAGGTCGATATAATCCAGCGGGTTATAATGCAGTGTTTCCGGCAGCAGGGACTTTACGGTGCGGACATCGGTGCGCAATTCCCGTTCAAGGGTGGTCTTTTTAACAAGGCGTTTCTTTATTTTGTCCAGTTCCGGTGTGAATATCCGGCGAAGCATAATATGAAAAATAATCCCGGTTACAGTGAAAGCAATCCGTACTGACCACGCCAGTACTGTATTATCACTGGTGGGTCTGATCTTATACAGCCACTGAAAGGATCCGATAACGACCGGAGCCAGTGTGCCGGAGAGAAAACACAGCAGGGAAAAAGCAATAATCAGCTTTTTCCAGAGCGGCGCTTTCTGCCGTTCATCGCTTTTCATTGATGCAAAAAACGGCATCGTCAGCCCCGCTAATAACGCCAGCATCAGTTGTTGCTGTTGCACAAAAGCCAGCAGCGCCAGCATCCCGTTCACTATCGGCGACAGTGAAGCGGCAAGCTTATTTAAAATCATCGTGCCTCCTTCGTCAGCGATTCGCCCCATGACATCGCCCCGTCAATTCGCCCCACGGTGTCGGGCGAAAAGGCGGGGCGAGCGTATGGGGTAAAGAAGGTGGCCGCTGTGCGGCCATGTGCCGGAAAGCATGCTTCCCGGTACGAAACGGCGTGCGCCAGTTCATGCGGGCTGGACGCCCTTATTGCCTGTTGCATGGGGGTAATGTCGCGGCTGGACGCCGCACCAAAACCCCCAACGTCAAAGGCGGCACACCGTCGCCCGCTACGCGCGACCAACCCCTTTAAGACGCGCGTTTAGCCTATTTTTTCTTCGCAAGCTCGAAAAAATGGGAACGCTGCTTTAAAGGGGTTGGTCGCGCCTAATCGGCATATTCCCCGCCGGGGCGGGAAATATAGCCTGGCTGCGACGGTGTGCGGGGCAAGCCCCCCACAAAAACCGGCACGTGGGCGTGCCTTTTTGCTCGCTGGGGCGGCAAAATTTTTGCGGCTCCCCCGGCCCGCTTCAATTCGCTGGGGCGAATGTTCGCGGGTGGACGTGGATCCTGAAAATTAGCAATTTCTCCGAAATTGAATTTTCTGTCCACGTTCCACTTCATTATTTTTCGTCTTAACAATTTCTTCGAAATTGAAGCCAAAAATAATGAAGCCTTAAAATCCTGTCGCCTGTTAGTCTCTGTATTGTACAATACACTTTTGTTTTGTGTGATTACATTTGCTCGCGGTATATTTCAGCCCTGCACTCCCTTTCAGCTTCCAATGCTTCACTGTAGGACGCATCATCAATTTTCGTACCTTTACTCTCGGCATAGCGTCTTAATCTATTTGCGTCAGCTTCATTAAGTTCTGAAAGATGATCGCGCAAAAGACCGATAAAACAGCTTTCGTATATTTCGTAATACAGCCCACAACCTCTGTGGGCTTCTTTTGATAACGTGTCATATACCATGGCTACAGATATTCTGTCCTGATTTTTTGAGTGTATATTCTTAATGAATAAATCTTCGTTTATCATTTCGAACCTCTCATATCAAAATGGATATGTCAGTTATCCTTTCACTCTGCCAAATTTTGAAAGGATTTTACTTATTGATTCAGGGTCTGCGGCTTTGCACTCCCCTAAAAATTCTTTTCGCATATCGAATGTTTTACCCGGATTGAAACGATGGTGTTTTTTAAATGCGTTGATTTTAAAAAATGCGCGTTCTGCTGAACTGCATTCACTCCCACCACTATTACCTGTAGCTTTTCCGTACATGCAAAGAACAACTTCGCACGGGTCAGCGGCAAAGGAATAAATCGGCGTTCCTGCGGTCAGGCATAATACAGTCGCCGCGATAACGGTTTTTTTCATGATAAATCCTTATTAGATTGTGTTGCTTAAATGGATTAGCGAGAGAAATAAATAGTGGTTTCTCTGCACGTCAGGCAATTAAATACAGGCTGGTATTCAATAACGCCTTTTGCGCCATTCTGGCGAAGCCAGTTTTTGGCATTAAAGAAATCAGTGCCGGATTGTGCAGTGACGACAATTCGTGTTGAATGGGCGACTGCGTAAAATACTGCTGGAGTCCATATTGTATCGTAGAAACTTTGTGCGCTGATTGATGATGTCCATTTACCGTTAACTGTCGGGGAAGGGACTATAACGTTATTGTCACTCCATTGCGGTAAACTGGTATTTAATGGGTCGGCGGCTTTATCCCACTCCACAGGAACGGGAGGCGGCGGCGATGAACATCCGGTAACTATTGCTGCCAACATGATGACTTTAAGTTTCTTTATCATGCTTTCATTTCCTCAAAATACTGGTTTCGATGAATTGGACGGAAATAGATGTCATTCATACGGCGAACATTTCCGTCTAAATCAATGCTCACAATCACGTCCAGGCTATCCAGAACCTTACGTAACATAAATGTATAGGGGAGCTGGGCGCACTGTGGATTTTCATAGCAACGGGTAATAAACCCATCTATAGCTTCTTTCGCTGATCCTGCATGAATGGAGGTCATACTCCCTTCATGGCCGGAACCTGTTATTTTAAGGAAGTCCCAGGCTTCCGCACCGCGAACCTCTGTTAATAAAATGCGGTCAGGGTTCATACGGTAATTCCAGCGTAAAAGGCTCGCCGGGGTAACGATAGAACCTTTTTCATCTGATGATTCTGACGGATAAAAAAGATGGACGTAGTTTTTATGGATAAAGAACGTGATTTCCGGGTTGTCCTCAATGGTTGATATCCGAAGATGTACAGGAATATACCCTATCAACATTTTCATATAGGTGGTTTTCCCGGTGCTTGTTTCCCCGGCGACCGCGAGAGTTTTACCGTACTCGACGCATTTCTCCATAAACAGAGGAATATTTTTTGTATTGTACAATGCAATTAATTCCTCGTCGTGCGTCTCCGTTTTTTCCTCGCCTGTTACCCGGTTATAAAATCCCGCATCGATGTATGACTGATGCGGGATTTGTACCTTCGATGGCTTACGGATGGTGATAGACACCGTATCGCGCTCACAGGCCGGGGGAACAATCACCTGGCACCGTTCGCCAGATTCCAGCGTGGCTGACAGCCCCGGCTTAATATCTTCGATATTGTCGCCGTGGTGCTTTGCCAGGCACCGGGCAAAGTTGTAGCAATCCTCATAGGACAAAGGAACGGCGTGCTGCTCCCATACGCCGTTGATTTTGGTATACAGCTCACCTGGACGATTGACGGCGATCTCCGTCAGGCCGGGAAGCTCTAGAAAGTCGCCAAAGAAACGCTGTTTATAGCGGTCGAGGGAAATATTCTTAGCGGTCATTTTTCAACCTCAGTGTATAGATGTTGGAAAAATCAATATCCTCGCCTGTGATTAGGTTGATGATCTCGCCCTGATTCTTATAGAGCGTTGGGGGAATATTGATGCTGTTCTCCAGCGTGGTACGTGCCATATCTGCCATAGCCTGGCGGCTGTTTTCCGTATAGTCCGTATTGCGGTCTTTTTTACCCGCGCTGTTGGATGCCCATGCGCCAATATCGGGGATCATGCCGACCATTAACGCGCCGCCGAACCGTTCCCAGAAGTGCGAATCTATCCAGCCATCAACGCCAGCCTCGCCCAGATCGCCAGCCGCGCTGGTATCAACCAACGGGATATCGAGATAAGGCGGCTGGCGGGTGCGTAGCTTCGTCGCAATGATGAATGCCCGCCCTTGCCCGTGCTTCATACCTTCTTCCGCTATGGCGCGGTAAAGTAATGATGCGGTGGTGCCTTTCTCTATCAGCTTCGTGTTGCCGCTGGCGCTCCAGATGTCAGTAGTGACCGTGCAGCGAAGTTTCCCCGCCCGGTCAGATACAAAGCGGCGATCGAGTGAGCAGGGGATCGAGGTATTTTCCGGGATGTACAGGTCAGGGTTATAGGGTATGCGGCGCACTGGTGCGGGGCTTTGTCCCGGCGGCGGTGCGGCGGTATTTGTGGCCGCGCTGCTGTCCTGTTGTCCGGTGGTCGTTGCCGATGTCAGCGTCATTTCCTGCTGCCGGGTTTTTACCGGGTTCTGTGTGGTGGCCGAACCATCACGGCGAATAAGGAAGCTGGCTTTGTTGAGTTCTGGCGGGGCGGCCGGAGCCACCTGCCCTGTTCCCCCCGTGCTGCTCTGGCCGTTATCCTGTTGCTCTGGCTCTTCTTCGGCTGTATCGGTGGACATACCGAGATCGTTACGCTGCCGGTAATCGGTTTTGTTCGTCTGCGGGGCTGTGTCCTGTTTCTTTTCTTCCGTAGGCTGCCACAGGATATTGCGATAAACCCAGTTACCACCCCATGCCAGGAAGATAAGCGTGACCGCGACAATGGCAAGAAAGGCGGTTGCTTTGCCCCGTTTGCGCTTTTTCAGCTTGTTAACGGCGGGTTGTACCGGGTCTTTCTCTTCGTCGTCCTGCGCATTGAGAAGCTCGGCCTCCCTTTTAGCGCGGGCTTCCCGCTCAAGCGTGGCAATATCATCCTCAGCGTGTGCCGGGAATGCCTGCGCTTCATCCGGCACAGGCATTTTGTTTTCGTCGTTCATATGCACGTTTCCTTTTATAAAAATATAAAAATATAAAAATATTTTTATAGGTTAATTGGATTCCGGTTTTTCCACTCTTTCCACCTGCCGGGATACGGTGGAACCATCGGCGGCGTGTACCTTGCCAAATCCGCTATTTTCCAGACCCACAACGGCATTACCGGAACGCAGTACTAGGCGTGGCGTCACCTCCTGAATCACCAGTACGGTGAAATCGCCTTTCTTCTGGATACTGCTGTTAACCACATGCTCTTTGCCGTTCAGCTCTTTGGTGACGGAAGGAATGGACTTAGACGGGGAGAAGCCCACGAACGTAAAGCGGCCATCGTCGTAAGCAAAATCGGGAACAATGTTGAAACTGCCTTTGCCCGGATATTTGGTGTAACTCCAGTTGCGGGGCGTCTGCGCCGAGTTCAGCGCTTTCTGGACGCTGGCCTGTTGCTGTTTCTGCTCCCACTCGCGCTGTCTGGCCGTCGCCTCCCGGCTCGCTTTGTCCCGTTCTTCGCCCGGATAGCGATAGCTCACCTGGAAAGCGGGTTGTTGTGCCGATTTATCATCGATGACGTTCAGCTCGACGTTGTACAGGCGCTTACTGGTGACAACCAGCATATTGGTATGCCAGTCCCGGCTGTTCGGGGGGATCACGACCTGCGTTGTGTTGCCATCTTCTCCGGGCGCTCCCTGCGTGAGCGCGACCGGGCGAACGTTGACCCGGTTTGCATCCGGCGTGGCTTCCCACGCCTCATCAAAGCCAGGTTTGGCGCTTATGACCGCCTCATCGTTATCAAAGACTAGCGTTGTCATAAAGCCGGGTTTGGTGTTAACGACAGTGACGTTCTGCGGGTTATAGATAACCTGCTGCACGCGGGAGTCATAGCGGCTTGCCTGCGGTATGGCCGCAGCCCATGCCGCGCCGCACATCATCAGTGCCAGTGCGGTAAACGTTAACTTTTTCATCATTCACCTCCCCGGATTTCGCGGTCGGTCTGCCAACTGGTGACGGTAAAGCCGAAGTAGTTGATCTCGCGTTCCGCATCGCTCATTTCCTTGTCAGGGTTAGAATGGAACGTGAACCGGGCATCCCAATATTCGTTGCGGGTGCTGTTATCAGCCAGACGGCGGATAATCTTCTTGTAGCGGATGGTGGCGACCCTATCAGGGGCTGTCGCATCGGTGATCTGGTTGGACAAGATCTCCACTTTCACGGTGTGCGCCCCGTTCTTATAAACCTTGTCTGGGGCGTTTTTTCCGGCGTAAAGCGCCAGATAGTCATCGTTTACCTGGGGAGCGTTGTAGACCTGTACCGTCTCGTAGTCGTCCTGCAAAGAGGGATAGACATACCGCTCACGCACTTTGACGTAGTTTGCGGCCATCGCCTTTTGATAGGCTTCTGTTGCGGTCAGGCTGGTTTTCGATGTCCGGGTAACGTGTTCCACCCGTCCTGTGTGGTTATCCAAGGTATACAGCTCAACGTCCGTCTGTTTCAGCGGCAACATCACGACCACGGCGACGAGCGCCAGTACCGCAATCAGCAGACCCATACCGCCAACAACAAAACCGGCTTTTGTGGCGCGTTTATCCCGCTCAATCATTTGCTGCTCAAAAGTGCGGGATTCAGCTATTAATTTCTGTTCACTCATGACTGTTTAACTCCGCCATAATTTGAGGGGTGTTTACGGGTTCTCCCTTACCGCTAAAGGCAGAGGGAGGCGTGTTCTGGGCGCAGCCAGAAAGCGCGCACAGCAAAGCCAGCGCAATCAAGCGTTTCATCAATGATTTCCTCAACTAAATTAGATATATGAAAATATAATTATATTTTCATATGATGATATTTCGGGGGGATGGACTGGAGACGTCTGGCCTAGCTGTTGAACTTCTTAACCGCGGATTCTCTCGACTGTGCCAGCCTCCGCGCTTCGTTCCGGGCTATCATCTGCTCAATCGCGTACTTCCGCGCTTTAGATGCGTTATAGCCTAACTCACCTCCGGGCTTGCCGGGCTTACCTGCATTCGCATCCTTCCAGCCCTGAATGTTGTCCTGGGCGGAACGTTTGGTTTCTTTAACTGCACTCCCGGCTAGCTTCCCCGCACCAAAAGCAGCCGCACCGATACCTACAGCGGCCAGCCCCTGCATGGATACGGTAGCGCTTGCCCCGGCCAGAGCTGCGGCTACCTTAGCGGAAATATACACCAGTATTGCAGCGAAAATACCTGCAAGGCAGACTTGAGCACCAAGTTCAACAATTGTTGAACTGTCTGCTACCTTCGTCGCCTTATTAAGAACGAGATTCAAGTAATTCACTACAATTCTCAATGAGAGAGCGGCAAATAGAATTGTTAATATCCCTGCAAATATATTTTGCAACCAGTTATTGAACATGGGGCGGAGGAAACCATACATAAGGCAGAATATGAAAATAGGTGCAGTTATTCCTAATAGTAGAATCATTACTTCGGCAACCATTGAAACAAAGCCCGCTAGAATCATAAGTGCGAATATTCCAAGCCATACACAAAATTGAGCAGTCATTCCCTCATCTTTTACATATGTAGAATTATCCATGTCATGTAGCGTTTTCCCTAACACTTTAGCCTTATTCCATAGGGTGTCTAATAACTGCCATATATTATCACTACCAGAAAAACCCTCCTTTATTCCGTTTATGGCATCAATAACGCCATCGAGGTAGCCGCCTAAATTAGCCACAAAGGACAGGATGATCGCCATCCTCATGATGTCCCACATCGTGTCTTCCATAGGCGTAGATAGCTTACCAGCCAAAGTCTGGTATCCACGCCACATGATGTAGATGGTAGCTGACGCTGCTGCCAGCCCCATCATCATAGAAGAGTACGACATCATCAATCCCTTTGTGGCGTCTGTAATTCCTCCTATCAGGTATTTCTCAACCCCAACAAAAAGACCGCCACTCATATATTACTCCTCTAAATTATTTAAGTCTGGAGTTGGTGCGTTTAGCTGCTTGATTTGATAGTGGGCTTCATTTGCATTCTTGCAATTTTCAGAAGCGTCACCACTCTTTTGGCACTTTTCATAAACTAGTTTTAATTCGTCAGGGTGATCCCTATACCATTTTGTTGTTTTAGCTTCCTCTTTGCATCCAACAATAGAAAAGCACAGGGTGATCGTCGAAATTAAAATAATTTTTTTTGATAACATAAATACCTCATAAATTATTAAGGTCAGCAGTTGGCGCGTTTAACTGCTGCTGATTCCACTGCTTAACACGCTCCGCTTCTAGCGCATTTTCGCGCTTCTCTGCTGCTTTCACGCTCATTTCCCATTGGGTGGTAAGCGTGTTCAGCATGACAGATTTTAGCTGAATACTGTTTGCAAGGTCTTGAGATTCTTTCGAATCTTTGGCTAACGCTACCCTGTTGGAGAGACTGTTTATTTCCCCCAGGGTCTGGCTTACCTGGTTCTGAACCTCGTCGGTTTGCTCAAGCTGGATAGCCTTGTTGATGACCTGCTGCTTGCATACGTTGGCATAACTCCCCGATTGCGCAGTGTTGCAGGTGTCGAAAATTTTATACTTCTCGTACAACGCATCGAACTGCCCGGAGGAACCGCCGGAGAGAAGCAGGTCATTCAGTGCCTGTCCGGGCTTACGCAGCTTTTCAAGGTCAGCTTTCAGGCCTTTGGCCTGGTCAACAAAATCAGCAATATCACGAACGCCAGTGGCCGTCGCCAGTTGGTCTTTATATGCCTGTATTTGTGACTGGTAGTGTCTGGCCGTTGCCATCCAGCGTTTTAACTCCTGCGCCCACTGCACGTCCCGCATAGGGTCAGCATCAACAGCGACGGGAATACCAGCATGAGCCAGTGGGCTTGCAATGACGCAAGCCAGAATAAGAGTACGAAAGCGAGTTTTCATCGTATATCTCCTTTGGGTCAGAGCGCTTTAGCCAGGTAGGTATCGAGCCATTCATGAGGCTGCATTCCTTCCCGGTAAATCGATTCGAATATTTCGAGGTTGGGGGCATCGCCGCTCATGACTTTGGTGTATCTGCCGATACCCGACAGGTCGAGCGTGACACGAGCGGCAAAACGTTTGGTATCGCCGCGCTTGAACTGATTTTTCACCACAACATACTGGCGGGCTTGCGGGTCAAGCCCTTTCACCACGTCGAACACTTCCGGTTCAAACTTCATACCGTCAACATAGTGTGCGCGGTCGGCGTTGGGGTTCGCCGCCAGAATCTGTGTCCCGCACTGCTCAATCACTGCCGGGGCGATATCATCTTTGATGATCTCTGCCGGGGATTGAGTACCGACGACCAGCATCCCGTTCAGCTTACGGATGGTTTTCAGCTTGTTATAAGCAAAGTCCTTAAACACCGGGTCGCGTAACCACTTCCAGAATTCATCCATGAAAATGACCAGGCGTCGCCCGTCAAGCAGGCTGGTAATGCGGTACAGCAGATAAAACGAGATTGGCGCACATACGCTTGCATCGTCCAGGAACTCCGTTCCGTCGATGCCGAAGTTATCGCAGTTGCTGATATCGAACGTGTCAGACTCGTTATCAAACACCCAGCCGAACTCACCGCCCTGCGCCCACTGTGACAACCGAATGCTAAGGCCGTTTTCCTGGGCTTCTTTCGTAGCCGGCTCAGGCAAATTTTCCAGCATTCGGGTAATGCCGTAGACGCGATATTGCGGCTCGTCATTCATCACAGCATTGACCGCATCACTCAGACGTCGTTCATCGCGTGGGGAGATCGTCGAGCCGTTACGGGTACAAAGGATTTTCATCAGTTGCTTGATGAAATTGATATTGCGTTTGGTTGCTGGCAACGAGAACGGGTTCCACCCTGTAGACTCACCACTGATAACCCGATAGTAACGGCCACCCAGCGCCCGGATGTTCATCTCTGCGCCCCGGTCTTTATCGAGGTAAACGGTTGTCAGCCGTTTGGTTTTGGCATCCGGGGAGAAGCTATCCTCGCGCCCGTATTTCTGCTGCATGATCTCAAAGAACGTCATCAACATGGTTTTACCCGAACCGTTCGTACCGAGGATGCAGGTACTGGCCGGGTTCTTCTCGTTGAATTCGTCCTTATCTGCCAGTGTGTTATGCAGGTTGATATAGTAGCCATCGCCTGACGGGGTGCGCAGTAAAGCCATCGCATCCCCCCAGGGGGCTTTATCGCGCTTGCCCGGATAGAAATTATGGAGCGCGGCCAGCTCCACAAAGTTCTGGCTACTCAGCTCCCCTTTACGTGGCCTCAGGTTGTAGTTGCCTGGCAGTTGCGCCATATACGCCGCTGAAAGCGATATTTCTGCCGGAACAGGCGTTATCCCTATGTTGTTCAGCGCGTTACTGATTTCATTCGTATCAGCAACCAGGCTTTCCAGCGACGGGGAATACACCATGATGGAAAAATGGTGCTTGCCGTAAGCGATTTTCCCCGATGTCAGCAGGTCAAGCGCCACATCCAGATCCAGCCGCTGGGAAACAGCATCGTCGTCGGCACTCATCAAAAGGCGACGGGTACGCTTAATGGCTTTCTTCGCTTCCTCGCGTGACATGCAGGTATAGGACTGCGTGATCACGTAATCGCAGGGGGCGTAAAGAAGGGAGTCCATCATCCCCGTGGCGGTCTCTTCGGAGAACTCTTTAACCTCCAGCCCCCGGAAATATTGCGTACCGTTGGCGTGGTTTATCTGCCCGGATTCAGCCGAAAAGAACAACGCCGCCGCCCCCATCACGTCATAGGCTGGGGTACGGGTGACGCGCACTTTTCGCCACTGGTGCGTTAGCAGATATTCATAGAAAGCCAGTTGCGACGAAAACACCGCGTTTCCTTCGGTAAACGTACCGAGAGGTCGCGCACCATAGCGCGACAGCGCGGTATCGAGCGTGCTTTTTATTTCCAGCATTTCCAGCAAAGCACCGTCCAGCTCCTTTAGTTTCTGGCTGTCTTTCATCCGTTTGCGTTCTGCTTTTTCAAGGCTGACAAACGGGCGATAGCAGACCGTCAGGAACAGGCGGTTGCGCCGGAACAGACCGACAGAAGCGTAGTAAAGACGGCTAACTTCATCGGCATACGGGTTGCCGGAATCTTTATGAAGATTGTCGGTAAACGTATTGCGGTCGTTATGGATATAGAAAGTAACTGGCATACCTTCGAATGAGCGGATTAGCCCGTGTAACTGGTTCGTCCCGAACTGGAGCGACTCGTCAGACTCGCAGTCGAACGGCGTTCCCATCAATTCCCAGGTGCAGTACAGATCGCTCTTAGGGGAACGAACCACATGCTGATGAATGTGCGATGAGTACGGGATGTACTTCTTGATGGTGGCACACTGATTTAGTTTCATGGCGTCGAGAAACTCCTTGATATCAACATCATCATGCTCAACGGGCATAAATGTTGTTGCGCCAAATAAACGGTTTGCTACCGGCTTTCCCTTCGCTCTCAGCCATACGGCAATCAGATTGAACCGCATCGGTTCATTTCTGGTAAGGGACTTCATCACCAGAAATTGCACAGGAAGTAAGAACAGGAGAGCGACGGAAGTCCAGATAGCAACGATGATGGTTACACCCGTGACAGCCAGCAGGGGCACCATTGGCACCCCCCACAGCGCCGCCGGGCGTTTCATTGCCTTGAGCAGCTTTGCCATATGTTCAGCCTCTTAGCTCATCAGCAGAGCGCCGATTTCACTGCCTCCGCCAATTAAAATGCCGCCAATGATGATGTAGCCGCACTGCGACAGGCTCTCGCCTTTCCACAGGGTCTTATAGCCAATCCAGATCACGGCCACGGTGATCGTGATTGCCGCCAGACCATGCAGCCCGGTTGACACTTTTTGCATGACAGTATTTGCCCGCTGAAATCCGTCGGCCAGTGCCGGGGTTGCAGAAAAAGTCGTCAGCGTACAGGCCGAAACGGGGGGGACCACAGCTTTTAGCTTGCGGAAAAGTATCATTATTCCTCCTCCTCACGGGGTGACAGGGAGAAACTCCGGCGCACTGACGGCGCGGAGAACGGTGCGATGAAGATTTTTTCTTGGCGGAGTTTCGCAGGGACGCCACGGACGACGACTCCGGGCCAGATCACGTGGTGACGGGATGAGTCACTGGCAGGGGCGGTTTTCAGGGGAACGGCAACTGATGATTTGTCCTCACGGGTTCCGGGGACCGCATAGCGGGATGATCCCGGCGGATAACCGATTCGCTGGATATAGCTCGTTCCGGAAAACGCCGTTTCAGGTTGTTGCCCGGTACTGAAATTGCCGGAATAATAACAACTCAGCGCCCTTTTCAACGTGCCGCCGCGCCGGTAGCAGTCTCTGAGAATGTGTTCGAAGACGGACAGATTGGTACAGGGATCAAGCAGCTCTGTGGCGGACACACCATAATGGCGGAAATTGGTGCTGGTGATTTGCATCAGCCCGACAGAGTAACGGCGATCCTGTGCTGACAGGCGACGGAGAATATGCTCTGCATCTCCCCGGCTGGCTGGCAGGTGAGAAATAATGTGTTGATCGCCGAAAGAGGGGCCGGCCTTCGGGACAATCTCAGCGATGGCATAAGGGTTAAAACCGGATTCCACCCGTGCCACGTCGAATGCCGTGGACGGATGAATGCTGGCGGCGCACTGCATGGCTATCGCCAGAAAGGCTGTGGTGGAAAGCATGGTGACCTCAGTAAACAAGTGACATGCAGGGTCTGCTGATACTGCATGCTGTGGGAACAGAATTAAGGGTGGTTACGACACGGTTTCGATGGGGCCCGTATTCTGTGGTGGATTATTTTCCTCCCGGGGCTCAAGCAGGACCAGTTTGCCGGAAACGGCAATACCGGGCGTCAGGACAATATTCAGACCGGATTTACCGTGGTGGGGAAAGGCGACTCCGACCTTTGTCCACCAGGTATTTTTCTCACCCTGAGAGTCCGGATGACTTTCCTGGGCAACATACGCGTAATAAACAGGCTTTCTCATAGTGTCCTCGTTTAATTAAAATTGTTGAAGATGATTTCTTCGATCACATTCCGATCCTGCATTCCGGTTTTAACGGGTCAGCGAGAACATTCAGCGGCACCCTGAATTATGGTTGTGTGACAGCCCGCTCCATATTGTTAAAGAGCATGGTCAGGATGCAGGAGGGGTAATGAAATTTTAACGGGAAAATAAATACCGGAAGGAATGATAAAAAAGTATGTGAAATTAACGTATTACTGGCACGGTGTGTGTGTGCATGAATGATGACGGGCGGGCTGATAATAATATTTGTTGATTATTATCAGGTTAAATTAAACATCCGGAGGAAGACTTTCTTTATATGTCAGATGGGGTTGTATGCTGTCTCTGTGGCTGAATTTGGTAACGACAATAATGTGTAAGGCGTGAAAGACAGGAATACAGTAGTCCCTTTTGTTGTAAGGGACGGTCTTTAATCTGGTTAAACGTTTCCCGGCCACTTAGGCCGATACTTACCGGGCCGGGTGGTGAAATTCGTTTTCATGCCGCAGTGGTGTCCGTCTGTACCTGTTGCATAAAAAACACAGAGTTATCTGACATATTTCCAGACATTACCGGGAACCTTATCAAAGTACTGGTTCATTACAATCTCTGCGCGGCGATAATCTGCTGCGGCATAAAGCATTTCAAGCTCATTCCCTGTGAGCTTTTCTTCCATATGCCCGACAACCTTTTCCAGCAGGCTGCCGTCATTTATTTACCGCAGTTTTCTGACGAATTCCATCTTGTTTGCCGGTTTGTTCATGTCTGACCTCTGGTGTACTGACTGTAAAAAAGGATTGCCACAGCAGGAGATGTGAGCAGGTTATTCATCCATGACATGGAGGCACGGGAACCTGAAAACAAGCCGGCTGGTGCATATTAAAATGTGCGGAGCTATTCTCCTCCGCACATACAGATTTAACGTCTGCGTTTCTCCAGTATCGACTGACAGTCAGTACAGGTTGTTACACCCGGCAGCGTCTGACGGCGTTTTTCCGGAATAGCCTTGCCGCAAAATCGACAGTGCTGCAGGGAAGGTGTCGGTGTGGGTCTTAACCGGCTTTGTTCAATCAGTGCTTCTAGGCACCGTTCATTAAACGCCTGATCGCGATCGATTTCATCTGGCACGTTGTATTCTCCTTACCGTGTTCTTTCTTTCGCAATGCGTGATGCAGTTCCAGACAACGGTCAGCGAGGGGGCAGTACACGATGAAAGGTTTTCTGTAACCTGCATCATGGCGTCCAGCGCCTCCGGGGAATCAATGTTTTCGACCCGATATTTTTGCCACTGATGCCAGATTGCAGCATCGGTTTCTTCATCCGGAATGGGTGTTCTCCCGTTTGGAACGGAGACACCGAGTAACCGGCGGCGTGCACAGGTTTCTCTGGAGCCAACCCCGAAATAACGGTTCATCAGTGCGATTGAGCCCCCCAGCCTGACAGCTCTGTTCAGTTGTTCCTGACGCCTGTTTTCCTCGTGGGATGATGCCAGTAATTTTTGCAGGACATCATGGCGGATAGTAATATCGACAAGCGGTAAAGGTGCCTGACTGAGGGTGATAAGATCGTTTATTGATAAGCAACCGAGCAAATTCATTTCATCGTAAGTGAATCCCATAGTTTCGCAGTGATGAATATTTCCTTCCCGTAGCGCCTGAAGAGCAACGGTTAATATAATATGATTCAGGGATGGAAGCATGAAATTGACTCCTTAACTGAATAAGTGCTCAGTAATTCAGCTGAATATTCAGTGAATGGTATAGTGTCATATAGCACAATACCGGGCAGGTCTGAAATATACATGCAGGTGCTTTTTTTTATACCTGCAGGATCGAAGTTTATGAGTGCCGGGATATTAATGTTCATCATCTTCTCCTCATTGCGTCTTTATCGGTCAGATAACTTTTTGTTGATCCACTCGTCAATCTCAGACTCGAGCCAGGCAACACTAGCAGGGCCTATTTTTATTGAACGGGGAAATGCACCCTCTTTCATATAAAGGTATATCTGTGAACGCTTCAGCCCTGTTTTTTGCTCAACCTGTCTGAGGCGTAGTAACTGATAAGATGTCATATATCCTCCTGTGACTGAAATAAACGGTGGCCGGAGAATAAAAAAACACAGTGGAAGCCTGAGAGAAAGCTGGTGAGCCCTAAATAAGGGATGCAAAACCCTTATTTAGGGTTGTCGGCCATTACAAATGGGGATGGTATTAGCCGGATAAGGATGTCGAAGATGGCGAACCACGCTTCAGCGCATTTTTCAGTGTTTCAGCGTCCAGTTTTTCCCCGATGCCATCGTCTGATGCCCATTGTTCAAAAATAGAAAGGAGCTTATAGGGATGATTCAGCAGTGGGCTGATAGTATCATTGTGCTTGCAGGCCAGCCAAAACAGGCGTGATAACGGTGTTGTCATACGGGAAGGTGAAATGGGATGACTCTCCCTTTTTTTGTATAAATTAATTAGTCTTTCGACTTCGGTGTGGCGAATAACAAAACAGGCATCAGGCGGTAATGTATAAAGAGGAAAGCACCCATTGTGATTATATTTTATGGTCGTCACTTCTGTTAGTTTTTTTATGACATCTAATGCTGTGTTTTTAGGTAGTCTGGAAATTTGTTTTTCTACGCGTTCTTTCCAACTCATCGTTTCGAAAATTTGAAAAAGCTCCTCTGAAAATCTTACTATAATACCATGGTTAGTTTTTCTTGCCCCCACAATTGGGGAGGGGAATTTAAGTTCACGTGCCAGTATGCGCTGAATCAAAACATATTCATAGCCTATCAGGGGGGTATCTATAATTTGTTGCACAGGACAAACATATCTGGCTTCTGTACAGAGTCTTAAATTTTGACCATAAATAAAACCGTCCCTGTCAAGCATGCATAGTTTATCAAGTAGGTCTCCCTCAAACTGCCTGAATTTTATTTTTCCATTAAAAGTTTGTATCTTCTTAAGTATCACAGGAGACTGGAAATAGACCGATAGTAGGATGTTGCCACTCAAGGCATGACGATAAATATCGCTAGGAGTAATTTTTTGTTTTATGGCTTTGGTAGTGATCTCAACTGCTTCCGTTATAGTGACCCATGTTGACATATAATGAGTTATAAGCAATGGCTGATATTTTTTTGACATAATATTATCTCCTTCTACACAACAATTCGTTCCGTTAAGGAAAAAGATTGGTGCCACAAGTATTTATTTATGATTAATCAGAGGGTTTATGACAGAGAAAAGGATGTATATTTCTGAGTGAACATGTACAGGCCTATGGGGTGACTATTTAATGAGTAAATGCCGAATGATTTTCGGGGTGATGATTATAACTTGAGGAAAAATCCCAGCGTGGTTTGAGTAGTGTACCTGAGTGATATTTGTGTTATGTATGCATTGATTGCAGAAGAATAAATATAGTTCAGGCTAGTATAGTTTGTGGTAGCTATGAGAATATATAATCTATTTTACCTATAAAATAATTTATATGTATGGGGTGGTTTTTTTTGTGGCGAATTGGTTTTACTGAACCCTAACTTTTGATTTTTAAGTTTGCACTTATTGATATGTTAATATGATAAATGCTTTATATCAGTTTTACTCTACAGAATTTCAAAAAAATAGATGTGTTAATGACTGTTTTTGCCGATGAAATCTTTGAGTTTTCGAAATTGTTTTGAGTTGAGGGTGTGTAATTGTAAAGGTTTTATTAATTCGGGTTGTTTTTTTAGGTTGTTTGTCTGTGCTTTTATATTCTGGAGATGTGCCTTGTATATAGGATTGTTTGTTGGTTGTGTTTTTAATGTTGCACTGTTGTGAATTTTTATTTTGATATGATTATTTCTTTAGTATAAGGAGAGAAAGGAACGAGAAAGTTAAATCTATTTGTCCTAATCGCAATTTCATTGTTTAAATAATCACTATGGATTAATATTTTTTGCGACTCTGCTGAGTTACTGGTTTTAACTAGTGGTGTAAAAGGGATACCTTTTCGGTATCCCTTTTACAATAATCAGAAGAAATCAATTCGCGTATTGATACCGACGGTGCGACCCATATTGACCTGCGCGACGGCGCTGCTGCCGTTCATGTAGCCATAGGTACGGTAACGACGGTCGAACAGGTTATCGACATAGACGGAAATGTTCATCCGTTCAGTCGCCTGCCAGCCCAGGCTGCTGTCCAGGGTGGCATAGGTGCCTTGCCGCAACTGGTTGTCGCCATCGAAATAATGCGGCCCGACCAGATTAACCGCCAGTCGGGGCATCAGTGCGCCATAGCGCGTATCAATCACGCCGTTCACGCTGCTTCCCGCGCCATAACGTGGTACGAACGGCACCCGGTTACCGTGATACAACTCACTGTCATTGGTGAATTCGGAACGGATCACGTTGCCATTGATATCCCATGACCAGCCTGGCGCAAACCGCCACTTCGCTTCAAGCTCAACGCCGGTGGCGTCGGCTTTACCCGCATTGCTTAATGTCTGCATCCCGACCGGGCCAGAGTAAAGCTGCATGTCTTTGGTGTGGGTATAAAACGTCGCGGCTTGCAGCGTGACGTCAGCGGTTTCGTAGCGGGTGCCAAGTTCATAGTTGATGGATTTCTCGGCGACGAACGGTTTGGCATCAAGACCCGCAGTAGGCACGATGTTGTACCCGGAAGGTTTATATCCCTGGGCTACACGGGTATACACTCTCCAGTCATCGGTCAGCATATAGCCTGCGGATAGCTGCCCGAGCACCTGATCGTCATTGCTCTTACCCTGGTCGCCAAACGGGTTGCCGAGCATGCTGCCGTGATATTGTGTACTGGATTTATCATGCGAGAAGCGCACGCCGCCGCCGATATCAAAACGATCGGTTAAATGCCAGGTCAGGTCACTGTATGCGGCCAGCGTTTCAGCGGTGGTATAGCCGGTACTGCTTAAATAAGGCATTGTCGGCATGTCGTAGGCTGAATTTAACTTCTCGCGGGTGTTCTGCCGGTACAGCCCAAACACCATATCAACGGTACGCGCATCGCCCAGGGTTGCGGCGCGCAGCTCCTGCACATCCTGATTCCAGCGCTGAGGCATATTGACGATTAACGAACCGGAAGGGAAGGTGCGCGAATAATGCTGCTGCTGCCAGGCGCTGATCAGGTTGAAAACCCAGTCATCGGTGGTGTATTTCCCACTCAGGGTCTGGCTGTCAGTGCAGCGCCGCATGTACGGGTCTGGTGAACCATCGCTGATCGACAGCTTACGGCCCTTAATATCATTCCATCCCACATAGGCGTCCTGGGTGGCGCGGGTACATTCGCGTGAGGCGGCAAAGCCCATTTCCCAGGGCTGATCGTCCGGCGCCAGACGCAGTTTCACATTCCCTATGCTGGCGCGGGTGCCGCCTAAGTCATCGCTTCCCGTCGCGGGGTTAATCATGTCGCCGTCATCAACCTGGCGTAACAGGGTGACGCTGCCGTACAGCAGGCCATCCTGAATGGGGCCGCTCAGGTTGAACTTACTTCGATAACTGTCGCGGCTACTGACGCCGCCTTCAATATAGCCGCGCGGCGTGCTGTCCGGCTGCTGGGTGACGATGTTGATGATCCCGCCCTGAGCGCTTTTGCCATATAACGTTCCCTGTGGGCCTCGCAGCAACTCCACGCTTTGCACATCGGTAAGCGCCTGGATGGTGTTGGTGGAAAGCTGAGGGACGCCATCGACATACAGGGTGACGGCGGGGTTATAGAAGTCCTGCGCTGAAGAGACGCCGCGTAGCGAGATCGTCGAAAAAAGCATGTTGCCGCTATTTTCAATATTGAGCCCGGGCAAGACTCTGGGGAGTTTGTCGCTGGCGGTGACGCCGGCGTCGCTTAATTCCGGCGCGCTGACAACAGTAGACGAGACGTTGTTGGCTGATGCCGAGCGGGAAGATTGTTTACTGGCGGTAACCACCAGCGTGCTTTCGTCTTGCTGTGAAGTCTGGGCATTAGCAATGGCGGGGAGCAATAATCCCCCCAAGGCCAGAGGATAAAGCCGTGTCATTTTCATTGTTGTGAGTCCCTGTAAGACGGCGAAACGCCAAAAATACCGACAATGGTGAATTGAAAATGATAACTATTTCTAATAGTGGTGCTACCCGAAACGGGTTTATTTCAACCTGTTTCGGGTCGGTTTGCGCTTATTGGGCAGAATGGCGATAACGGTCGACGGCGAGAGCCGTCAGGCGTTTTTTGTCTATCTTGCCGACGGCGGTGAGCGGCCAGTGGTCCAGAAACTCGATTTGGTCAGGAATTTTCCACGCGCTGAGCCCCATACGGGTCAGTTGTTGACGCAACTGCTGATAGTCAGTTGGCACCTGCTGCGCGATGATAAACGCGCAAATCCGCTCGCCAAGCAGCGTGTCCGGCGCGGCGACCACCGCGCAATCTTGCACTTCCGCTAAACGCAGCAGTGCCGATTCCACTTCAGCCGCGGCTATTTTTTCTCCGGCGCGGTTGATCTGCTCTTTTATGCGTCCCTCAACGTGCAGGTTCCCCACCTCATCCAGCCTGACATTGTCGCCTGTGCGGTAAAACCCTTGCGCGGTAAAGGCCTGCGCGTTGTGGGCAGGGGCGCGGTAATAGCCCGAAATGGTATAAGGGCCGCGCGTTAACAATTGCCCGGTTTCGCCCGGCGCGACGTCGTTCTCGTCTTGATCAACGATGCGGATTTCATCCAGAGGGGACAACGGGCGCCCCTGGCTGTGGAGAATGGTGGCATGCGGATCGTCCAGCCGGGTAAAACAGAGCAGGCCTTCCGCCATACCGAAAACCTGTTGCAGGGTACAGTCAAAGGTGGCGATAATCTGCTCAGCAAGCGTCGGGTCGAGCCGGGCGCCGCCTGCCTGAATGACGCGCAGCGACGAAAGGTCGCTGTCTTCCCACTCCCTGGCCTGCACCCATAATTGCGCCAGCGCCGGAACCAGGGCGACGTGAGTCACTCTTTCCTGCGCGATTAAAGGCATCACCTCATCACAGCTGGCGCTGTCGGTCAGCACCACTTTTCCGCCGCAGGCAAGCGTTCCCAGAATACCGGGGCAGGCCAGCGGAAAGTTATGCGCCACCGGGAGGACGGCGAGATACACGCTCTGTTGGCTGATGCCGCACAGTTCAGCAGAAGCGCTGAAGTTATAGCTATAGTCGGCATGTCGGCGCGGGATGAGTTTGGGCGTGCCGGTTGTGCCGCCTGAGAGCAACAACAACGCGGTGGCGGAAACATCAGGCTGCGGCCATGCCTGTCGCTCACCGTGAAGGGAGAAGAACGGCGTAAAATCGTCGCTCACGGTCTCTCCAGCGACCAGAACATGACGCAAGCAGGCGTGTTTGTGCGCCATCTGTCGGGCCAGCTCTGCGTGGTTTTCCCCGTGAATAACGTAAGCGACGGGTTGCGCCAGCTCAATCAGCGCGTCGATATCCAGCGCCCGTTGCGAGGGCATCGCCAGCACGGGGATAACGCCCAGTCTTAACAAGGCGAACAGCAGGGTAACAAACGCGTTGTCGTTGGGAAGCTGCACAATTACATGCTCCCCCGAACGCAAACCCAGTGATGACAGACCTGCGGCAAGTTCGTCAACTTGTGCATCAAGCGCGCTGTAGGTTAACGACCCCTTTGCATCAACGACGGCAATTCGCGAGGCATAACGGGCCGCCCAGTGGCGCAACTGTTCGGCAATGGGTAAGGGATACTGTTCAATCAGAGATTTAAAGGAAGAATTCATGCGTCACCTTTCTGAAGTACTGGGCTGTTTTTGCAACGCGGTCATTGCAGAAAATGCGTGGGGAAAATGGCGGACAATCTGCGTAAAAAAGGACCGGGCTTGTTGAATGGGATAGAAATGATCGCCGTCAATCACCACCGGGCCTGTAACGTGGCTCAGCCACTGACGCCAGGCATCGACCTGCTGCCAGGAGGCTTCGCGATCGTGGCTGCCGCACAATAACAGCGCAGGCGTGCGCAGCGGCGGACAGACGTCGGGCGAGTCGTAGTGATAGCTCTCGGTGGCGTAAAAATCAGCGCGCAGAAGAGGAAGAAACAGCGACATTAATTCCTGGTTTTCCCGCAGTTCAGGAGAACATCCGCCAATGTCTATCAGCTCAGCGATAAAGTCGGCATCATCCCGATGGCTGAGCTGGCGTTCAGAATGCAGATGCGGGGCATGGCACCCGGAAATAATCAGTCCTTGTGGCGCAAGCCCCCGTTGCTCCAGAAGTCGGCAGGTTTCAAACGCCACCTGCGCCCCCATGCTGTGCCCGGCGAGTAAAAGCGGCGTGTCAGGCGATACGGATGCTTCCAGCTCGTTCGCCAGCAGTGCCGCCAGTTGTGTAATGCTTCTGAGCGGTTCCAGATGGCGAAGGCGATCGCGCCCCGGCCAGGTCACCAGAGAAAGCGCGCAATCAGCCAGTTGCTCAGCTTGCCAGTGGCGAAACGCGCTACTGCTGCCGCCAGCGAAAGGGCACATGACCAGATGCGCAGTATTGCCGTTCCGGGCGGGCCACAGCGGGATGCACATTGCAGATTGCGTCACAGCGCCTCCTTATCATCATCGTTGTAGAAACCGGCTAACCGGTCGTGGTGCGGCGGTGTCAGGCGTCTGATCTCCGCATTGCCGGTCTTACGTAAAATCTGCTGCCATAAACGTGATAACGCGATCTGATGTACGCTTTGGCAGGCCGCTGGTGGATGTTCGCCCGCCAGATGGCTGCGCAACTGGTGTAGCAACCAGCTGACGCCCTCCGGCCCGACGGTTTCGCAGCAGTCGCGCCAGCTCAGGGGCGCCGCGCTGCGCGTCAGACCCGGCAGATCGCGCAGGATCTCCGGTCTGCGGTAGAGGCTGTGGGCGTTCTCCTGATGGTCTGCGACAAACAGGCTGGATGACCAGATGACGGGGCCGTAGCTCGCCTCCAGCGAAAGATGACCTTCCGGCCAGCCCAGCAGCAGGCGGTGCATGATAAGGCTATGCATATCTGGATCGTCAGGATCGAGATAGCGCTGAAGCAGCAGGCAGGCTTCTCCCTCCGGCCAGAAGAGTCTCAGACAGTGAAAATCGCTAAAGCTGCCAACCACGTCGCACTCCACGGCGGCGGCATCAACGCCCAGAGCCAGCAACAACAAATCCAGAGTGGAGTAGAGCAACTGTCGGCTGGTGGTGGCGTGGACTACCGGCGGCGTCTTAGCCAGGCAGCGACGCAGCTGCTGAGCATCGCGAAGCCATGTGCGTCCCGCGCGCGTATGCGGATAAAACGTGTTTACCCAATAGCAGCAGCCCTGTTCCTGCGCCAGCGTTTGTAAGGAACTGATGTCATCCGGGTGGAGGGGATGCTCCTGAATGACGTGTACGCCGCGCGTCAGAAAGTGTCTGGCAAGCTGCGTACCGGTTCCTCCGGCGACGGTCGAACGCACGACAATACAGGCGATATCCGGCATCTTGGTTATCTGTTCCGGCGAGGTATACAGCGGAATGCCAAACGCATGAGCCAGCTCTCTTGAACGGGCGCTTCCCTGCGCCAGCAGGCCGACCAGTTCCAGCCCCTCCGGGGGCTGCATAAAGGCATTCAGGTACATTTCGCCAAATTTGGCGCCCACAATCAGTACGCGTTGTTTTGGGGAGGCGGACGGCATCATAACGTGTTCTCCGGTTGCGTTGAGGTTGCGCAAAGCCAGCGCGTAATGTGTTGCGCACAAGCCTGAACGTGGGGGGCTTCCATCATGATTTGCCAGTGGCTGGCTTCAATCACAGCGTCGTCGGCGTTGTTTATCCAGCCCTGCCACTCGGTTTCTGCTGGCGTCCAGCGCGCGGGTCTCCCGGCGGCATACACCATGAGACAGGGGACCGGAACGCTTTCGCCCGGCGTATGCTCAGTCAGTAAACGCAGCAGATGCGCGATGTTGTCGAGCCACGTTTCTGCCGCTTGCAGCGTCAGGTTTTGCGACACCATACCGGCCGTTTTAGCGAGGCTGATAAAGTCGGCAAGCTGGCTGTCGGGCGTCTGCTGGTCGAAATGTTCGGGCAGTGCCAGAGGCGTTTGTCCTTCGGCTAACAGGCGCAGCAGGGCCGCCCGGTTTTCGCAACAGAAATCCTGTCGGCACACGGGATCGATTAACACCATCCGAACCTGCTCGCCTTTGGCGTACAGGCGCTGTGCGGCGCCCGCCGCAAGAAACGCGCCATACGACCAACCCGCCAGCACATAAGGGCCGTGAGGCTGCTGACGACGGATGCACCCGACATACTCATCGATCATCTGGTCGAGCATGGCAAAGCGCTGCGGCGATTTTGCTTGCAGGCCGAAAACGCGCCTGTTCAACGCGCTAGCGAGCGGCAGCCAGGCGCTGATATCGCCGTCTGAAGCGTGGAAGACAAACAGGGTTTCCTCACCGTCGCCCTGGCAAAGGGGTATCGGGTTGTCCTCTCCTGACGTAGCCGCCTGTAGATGGGCGCAGAAGTCGCTCAGCGTCGAATGGCTGAACAGATCCTGAAGGTTAGCCCTGGCAATCCCTCTCCGGTTTAGCTGCGCGACCATCCTTGTCGCCATCAGGCTGTCGCCGCCCAGTTCGAAAAAGTCGTGATGCCTTGCCACGGGGCGAGACAGCAGCGATTGCCAGAGTTCAGCCACCTGTTTTTCCAGCGCCGGATTCCCCCCGGCAACTGGCGTGGGTTTGGCTGGCTCAGTCGGCGTATCAGACGGGGCATGCAGCGGCGTAAATAACGCTTCTCTTTGCCGGATCTGTAAAATGGGCAGACCGGTGCCAAAGCGCTGCTGTAAATAGCGGCTCACGGCTTTTTTATCCGGGCGATTTACGCCAGGCGAACGCGCCACCAGCAGATGCTGGCGCAGCGGCGACGATTCCTGCGCGGGCCACGCCAGCTCGTTTGCAAACCCGGCCTGAACGAGAACCTCCTGCCATGCGGAGCGGGTGAGCATCGGTTTCTCATCCCGGCGGCGGAAATCGCGGTATCCGCTTAATCCCTCAATAAAGCCCACGCTCGCCAGCTGGAATACGCTGTTTCGCTCCGTCGCTTCAACGATCAGCAAACGTCCGCCGGCTTTCAGCAACAGTTTTAATCTGCGCAACGTCTGGACGACATGGCTGGCGTCGTGGAGCACATTGACGGCAACGATCAGGTCGTAACCCGCCTCCGGGTGGGCGGTGAAATCCAGCGGCTGGTTGATGTCGAACAAGGCATAAGACACCTGCGATTCATCATGGAAACGGGCTCTGGCGTCATTGAGGAACTGCGCGGAGACGTCCGTGAAGTGGTACGACTGCCGCGTGTTCCGCGTGGCCTTCAGCACCGGCGCGGTAGTGGCTGCGGTTCCGGCGCCAACCTCCAGAATCCGTTCTGCGCTGCACAAGGCGGCAATCTGCGCGGTATAGCGATTCAGACAGGCGCTGGCGGGGTTGTCGCGATACAGCGCGTCGGTAACGCGATGCTGCTCGTTGAACAGCAATTCCAGCGGAGAACACCGCCCGGAGAAGAGGGCGTCGTGCCGGGCGATGCAGGTTTCCAGATACTGCGCCAGCGCCTGGCTCCATTGGCTTTGCGGGCACGCTTCCTGAGGCTCAGGAATCTCGCTGAGCGGAATGCGGCAGCGCCAGCTTTCACCTTCGCGGATTAACCACTCTCTTTCCGTCAGACACTGTAGCCACTGGCGCAGCAGACGCTGGTGAGACGCTTGCGCGGACAGCGCCTGTACTATTGCGCTAAAGCGATGGGCGATCTCCGGCGTGGTAAACAGGCCGTGACGATTTAGCGTAGCCGCGATCCCCTGTAGCGCACGCGCCTCCAGCCAGCGCCAGGTCGCCTCCAGCTCATCAAGCTGCGCCTGCTCAGGCAACGGCAGCGCCAGTTGGGTAAGTTCGTGCTCATCAGGCATCGCCGCTGATGGCGACGGATCGTCGGCCATCACGATATCCAGCGTCAACGCGCCCTGTTCGGTTATTTCCGCTCTGGCCTGCCGGATGCCGGGGTATTCGAGCGTCGCCTGCTCAATATCCCGCAGGTCGTAGTCCGCCTGCGCGTTCAGCGGCCAGCGTCGGCGGGGAATGTGCCCGGCGATGCCGCTGGCGAGAGTCTTCAGGCTTTCAGGGGCGGCGATGACGGCTTGCAGGATGGCGCAATAGTCATTAAACATCGCCTCGGCAGCGCCGGGTTCCAGCACGTTGTCCATGCAGTACCAGCTAAACATCAACTCGCCGTCGCTCTCCATGACCTGATGATCCAGCCAGACCTGCGGCGTTTGCGTGAATACATAGCAGGGTTCGCCGAACAGATGGCTCATCGCCTGATCGATAGTCATGCCTTCCAGCGTCATCCCCAGCATACTGGTAAACACTACCGGCATCAGCGGTTGACGTTGTGATCCGCGCAGGCGGCCCAGCTCACGGATCACCTCAACACCGTTCATTTCACTGTGCGCCATGTTTTGCCAGAGGCGCTGTTGGGTCTGTTGCATCTGCTCTTGCAACGTCACCGGCGCTGAGAAGTTAAAATCAACCAGCGTGACGGAGGTAAAATCACCAATCAACTGGTTGATTTGCGGATGGATCGGCTGGCGATTGAAGAACGTCAGGTTCAGCGTAAATGTTGTGGTACGGCTCCAGCGCTCAAGGGTGGCGGCAAACAGCGTGAGCAGCGCGGCAGACGGTGTGACGCCTTGCTGCTGCCAGCGCTGTTTCACGGCCTGCCATTCTGTCTTGCCGATCGTCGATTTGAAGGTGGTGAAGTGTGGCGTTTCCGGGGGCGTCTCAACCACCGGCAGCTCTGGCGCTAAGGGCAGTTGCGGCAGTTTTTCCTGCCAGTAATCCCAGGCATCGTGCCATGCCGATGTCTGTCGGCGCGCCTGTTCAGCCATCACATAATCACGGAAGGTAATAGCGAGCGGCGCCAGCGTTTCACCGCGCCAGACCTGCGCCAGGTCGTCCATCATGACTTTAAAACTCTGCACATCAAACTGCAAAAGGTCGAGGTTCATATGCAGACGGTAATGGCAATCGTCGATTTCGCTGACCACCAGCTCAAAAAGAGGCCACTGGTCGGCAGGCAAAACGCGATAGCTCAGTTCATGCCGCCGTTTTTCCAGCGCGATGCGCTGTTCTTCCGGGGAAAGCGCGCGCAGATCGTCACGCGGGATGTGATACTCCGGCGTTGTCGCCAGGATTCGCTGCTGCCCGTCGGCATCAACCACCATACGCAACATATCGTGGCGTGCGATGAGCTGGTTCCATGCTTTCTCCAGTATGGCGAGATTGAACTCATCGTGGCGTTTATCCCACTCAAACAGGACGTGACAGGCGACGCCGCCATAGCCAATGAGGTGGGTTCGCCCCAGCCAGTAGGCGTGCTGAATGGGCGTCAAAGGGAAGGGCGCATAACGCTCGTCGGCGTCGTGCCGCAACACTTCCGGCTGCGAAGCGGCAGGCGTCGCCTCTGGCTTAGAACAGATAAGCTGCGTGAGTCCATGAGGAGACAGATCCTGCCACGCCCGTTCCGCATTGATGCGTACGCCCAGGTAGTGCTGAATATCGCTACTGAGTTCAAGGAAGAGCAGCGAGTCCATGCCGAGTTGCAACAGATCCTGGTTTGGATGCAGTGACGCCGGATCGCTCAGCCTTAGCTGAACCGCAATCCGCTTTTTCAGCCATGCCATCACCGCTGTTTCATCGCTCAGGCTGCCGTTAAAGGCGTTGTCATCAGCAGGAGGAATGACCGGCGTTGCGGCTTTTTCTGTGGCGCTGATGTTAAACAGAGCCTGTTGTAACGGGGGCATTTTGTCGGTAAAAACGCGCATCGCCAGTCGCCACGGGGCGCCGCGCATCACCGCCTGTTCCAGGTGCCAGCAGCCTTCGGCATCGCTTAACGCGCCCATACCTCGGCTGGCGAGCGTCGCCAGCATTTCCGGCGTGGCCGCCCGACCGCTTTCTCCCCATGCGCCCCAGGCGACAGAGAGCGTTTTCGGCGCATCAAGGGTGGAAAACTGCTGGGCCAGCCCGTCCAGGTAGCCGCAGGCCAGCGCATGGGCGCTCTGACCCGGCGCGCCGAGGGGGGCGGCAGCGGAAGAGTAGAGAATAAGATAGCGTCCGTCGTGGTTGCGCAGGGTTTGCAACAGCTGGCTTGCCGCCTGCGCTTTTACCGCGAAAACGGCAGCCAGCTGGTGGTCATCAAGCTCCTGCAAGGGCGCGTCAGCCAATACGCCAGCGGCATGAATCGCTCCGGCAATGCCGCCGTTGGCCGCCAGATCGTCAAGAACCGTGGCCAGTTGCCCGGCATCGCCCACATCACAACGGCAGACGCGCGTCTGCCCGCCCTCCACGTCGCGTAGCCATGACTCATCCACGCGCGGCGCCAGCAGGGCGATGCGCCGCGCCCCTTTTTCTCTGAGCCAGTTCACGGCAAGGCGGCCTAATCCGCCAAACGCTCCGGTCACCAGATGCCAGCGGCTATCGCCGGTAAACACGTTTGCCGGTAATTCAGCGGCGCATCCCGTATTGGGCGCCAGTGAAGGGAGCCAAAGGGTGTCACCCCGTGCGGCGAGCCAGCGCTGTGATAGTGAGACTGCGCTCAACCCTTGATGCAGCGTTTCCCACGGGGGGTTTTCGGCGAGATCGATGGCGGCAAGCAACCGTTCCGGCTGTTCGTTGGCCGCGACGCGAAGCAAGGCCCATAGCGCGTGATGGGATGCAGAGAGTGCTTCATTTTCCTCGACTCGCCACGCGCGGCGAGTAACCACAATCAATCCGGCTGCGCTGGCGGTGAGCGCTGCTATCACTTTCTCCGCTAAGGCCAGCGTATCCTCGCTCTCCTCAACAATCATCAGTCGCGAAGAGGCGTGCGGATCGTGAATGATGCCGTATTGCGCCAGCTCGTCGCTGCGCGCAAGCGTACCGGCGCTGAAGCTAAAGGTAAGCGGTTGGTCAATGCTGGCGACGTTGAGGGGCGTCCAGCGCCATTGATAATGCGTCTGCGGCGCAGGAAGAGGCGCGGCGGGCGATAGCGGCAGCCACTCGCCAGCAGGATGACGGGCTTCAACGCGCATCTGACCGCGGGAAAAGGCTTCGTTTTGCCAGCTTAAGCGAACCTTCCCCAGCCACTCCGGGGCGGCGACGGGGGGCGGTTCCACAGGCAGAGCGTCGCCATGACGCTGTGAAAGCAGACGCCAGGCCTCCTGCCAGCGGGCGTTAAACCGTTCGGGCTGACCTGCGCAATCAGACCAGTCGGCGAGATAATCACCGTTATCCGTCAGCGCCTGCCCCAACACGGGTTCTGATGGCGCGGTGAATGTTACGGCGCTAACCGCCTGACCGGGCAGCGTGGCGAGAATGATATGTTCGCTCATCCCGGCGGTCGGGCTGCCATCCTGCGGTAGCCACGCCACTTTGCTGAATCCGGCGTGGCGGCACTGTTGTTGCCACTGAGCGGTGGTGAGGAATAACTCACCTTCGCGGGCGTCGAGATCCTGTAGCGGAAGAACCAGCGGGCCGAAAACGAAGTCAAACAGACGCATTGGCTGGGTGATTTCGCGCATCAGCAGGCGCCCGCCCGGCTTGAGCAGGGGGCGCAGATTATCGAGCGTGCGGCCAATATGGCGGGTGGCGTGAATCACGTTCGCTGCCACGATAAGATCGTAAGACTGTGCCTGGAAACCCTGAGACTGCGCCTCTTTTTCGAGATCCAGCTCGCTATACTTCACAAAATCATAGTCGGCGAATTTCTGCTGGGCGCGACGGGTGAACAGCGCCGAGATATCGGTGAAATGGTACTCCAGTGCCGGAACGCCGTTGAGTTCCGGCAGCAGCCACGCGGTGGTGCCGCCGGTTCCGCCGCCAACTTCAAGAATACGCAACGGCTGGCGGGGCTGACGCGTCTGGACAATGCCGCGTAATACCCCGGCGGCGATTTGGTTGAAATAGCGGCCAAAGCTGAATTCCTGATACAGCACTTCCACGCCGTCGGAGGCGCTTTGCGGGAAGATAATCGCCACCGGTTCTTCCGCGCCGCTCATCATTTCATATAACCGATCGCCGGCACGGGCGATGGTGTCGGGAATAGCCTGAAAACCTTCACAATAACCGGCAAGTTCCGTCAGCAGTGATTCCCGCTGTTGATGTTCAATGGGGCGGGCGCGGACGTATCGCCCGTCGGTGCAGCGGTAATCGCCGTCGACCACGCAGTTATTCAGCAGGCGCTGGAGTAGCTGCTGGTAGCGGGGCAGCAGACGTCCACGGCGCATGATGGTCATGGCGTCCACGCCGTTCTCAATGGCATCGCCGGTACAGCGTTGTACCAGTTGATCGACGTAGATGGCGTGCAGTCGCGTGGCGCACTGTTTAAGCGCTTCCAGGCGAGGGAGATCGAGCGCTGTCGCGGCGCGACTCGCCACCTCCAGCCCGGCAGACAGCGCTGCGTCGGCAGGCTCGCAGGCCGGGGAGACGCGCTCTTTCCAGTAACGCTCAGTATCAAACGGATAACATGGCGCAGCGATACGTTGTCCATCGCCCGCCAGCAGGTCGGCCCACGGTAGGGCGACGCCGGCAGCGTAAAGCTGGAGCAGGGCCTGATTGAGGACATCGCTCGCCTCTTTGTTACGCCGGGCGCTGGCTATCCAGTATGCGTTATCGCGGTATTCGCGCTGCCCGCAAGCAACCAACTGGGCATCGGGCCCCATCTCCAGAAAAACGCGGGCGCCGAGCTGATGCGCCACCTGAATACTCTGGATAAAACGCACCGGCTGGCGCATGTGTCGGCGCCAGTAATCCGCCTGGTTGAGCGTTGACTCATCAATGACGTCGGCGGTGAGCGTGGAAATAATCGGTATTTGCCCCGGCTCCGCGTGCAGTCCCGCGCAGGCGTCCTGGAACCGATCGAGTATCGGCTCCAGTAAAGCGGAGTGCGCCGCACCGGTTACGCTCAGGCGACGATAGTTAATGTCATGCTGCGAGAGCGTGGCGCAAAATACTGCGAGACGGGCTTCCGGCCCGGAAAATACCGTATGTTGCGTACCGTTATTGGCGGCGAGATCCAGCTCAAACTGGCGAGCCAGCGGCATCAGCGTGTCTTCGTCTGCAAATACCGCCACCATCGCGCCGCTTGCGCACTGCTGCATTAGCGCGCCGCGCCGACAAACCAGTGGCATGACCTGTTCAATCGTATAGTGTCCGCAGACAACAGCAGCGGCAAATTCACCGACGGAATGCCCAATGGCGAAGTCTGGCTTCAGTCCTTCAGCACGCCAGTGCGCCGCCATCGCGATTTCAAACGCGACAATCGCCGGCTGCGCCCAGGCCATATTGTCCAGTTGCGCCGAATCGGGGTTAAACATCGCTTCGCGCAGTGACGGCGTGAGCATTTCGCTACAGGCGGAAAAACAGCGATCCAGCGTGTCGGCAAACGCCGTTGAGTGCTGGTACATCGTTTGACCCATAGTGCGCCAGTGCGAGCCCTGGCCGGTAAACAGCCACACCTGCTTGCCGCTGGCGCCGTGGCCGCTGTAAACCAGCGCCCCCGATTTCTCACCGGCCCAGGCGCTGAGCGCCTCGGCGGTTTCACGGTTTAATGGCGCCGCCAGGCGGAAGGGGAGATCGAGACGGCGCGCGTGCAGGGCTGTGAAGGCCAGAGAGCTGGCATCCGCATTCTCTCTCAGCGCCCCGGCATAATCCGTCGCCAGCCGCCGCAACGCGCTGTCGCTGGCGGCGCTGAGCAGCAGCGCGGTACTTTTTCTGCCGCTATCCGTATTGGGGAGGCGCGCGTTGAGCGCGTCGGGCAGCGAGGCGACGATCATATGGCAGTTGGTGCCGCCAATACCAAAGGAGGAGACGCCCGCATAGCGCATTTCGTCCTGCCATGCCTGTGCCGACACCGGTATGGTAAAGGGGCTCTCTTCAAGTTTCAGCGCCGGGTTGGGGGTGTGAAAATTCAGTAAGGGAGGAATTTGCCCGCGACTGACTGCCAGAACGGTTTTCAGCAGTCCGGCAATGCCCGCCGCGGTATCCAGATGGCCCATGTTACTTTTCACGGAACCGAGCGCACAGCGCTGATCCTGCGGGCGAGGCGCATAGACGTTGCGTAACGCTTCAATTTCAATCGCGTCGCCCAGCGGTGTGCCGGTGCCGTGGGTTTCAATGTAACCTACCTGCCTGTCGTCGATGGCCGCCAGCATTAACGCCTCTTCGATGACTGCCTGTTGCCCTGCGACGGAAGGGGCGGTATAGCCGACCTTTCTGTTGCCGTCGTTGTTGACCGCGCTGGAGAGGATCACCGAGATAATCGGATCGCCTGACAGCAGCGCGTCTCTCAGGCGACGCAGCACCACGCAGCCGAGACCGTTACCGGCCCAGGTGCCCTCAGCCGAGGCGTCAAAGGGACGACAGTGACCATCAGGAGAGAAAATCATTCCGGGCTGGTAGCGGTAGCCTGCCTGCTGGGGGAAAGAGAGCGCCACGCCGCCGGCAACCGCCATATCGGATTCGCCTGCGCGCAGGCTTTCACAGGCCAGATGCACGGCAACCAGCGAGCTGGAGCAGGCGGTCTGTACCGATAACGCCGGGCCGTGCAGGTTGAGTTTGTACGCGGCGCGGGTGGCAATATAGTCTTTATCATTGCCCATCAGAGATTGCAGACCTTTTACCTGCGCGACTTCTGTCACGTTCAATGCTTCGCGACCGGGGTAGGTACTCATCCGGGAAGAGGCGAAAACGCCGGTCTTATGGGGGACGGCGCCGGGGGCATAACCGGCATGTTCCAGCGCATGCCAGACCGCCTGCAAAAATAGGCGCTGCTGCGGGTCCATCGACTCCGCTTCCTGTCGCGAATAGCCAAACAGGGTGGCGTCGAAGCAGTCGGCGTTGTCTAACACCGTACCGATATTGACATAATGAGGATCGTCAATGATGGCGGCATCCAGACCGACGGCCAGAAGCTCTTCGCGCGTAAAGCGTCGGCTGCATTCACGACCTTCCAGCAGATTTTGCCAGAACGTTTCGCCATCCGGCGATTCAGGAAAATGGCAGGCGTAGCCGATAACCGCGACAGGTTCGCAGTCCGGGTAGTGTTGAGCGATCGATGCATCAATGGAATCTGCTGTCGGCGCAGAAGAGAAGCGCAAGTTATCCATAATCGGTCCCGTTTCCTAAGATTCACAAAGTCAATGGAACGCCATGCGTTCGCGATGGCGTTCCGGGGAAAATCAGTTTGCTTCGCGCTAGATCCGCCGCTGACGACGGCGAACAGGGCGAGGTCGTTTTGTTTTCTCCACCGTGGCGACGCCGGCCAGATAATCGGCCAGGGCAGCAGGAGAAGGGTGGGTGAAGAGGTCAAGCAACGTCAGGGTGGAAAATTCGTGACGTTGTAACAAAACGTGCAGTTGCACCAGATTCAGCGACGTTGCGCCCGCCTCAAAGAAGTTTTCTGCGGGCGTGACAGACTCGCCAACCACCTCGCGGAAGGCGTCGCAAATCAGGCTGACGGTGCTCTCGTCCGCCGCAATGTGTGGCTGAGATTGCTCAGGGCATACGCGCGGTGAGCGCTCTGCGCATTGCCCTGCGTGTTTAACGGGAGGCACCAGCGCGGCGAGCGGCAGTTGCCAGCCGCTTTCATCCTCGGCCATTCGGTTTAGCAATGCGCAATACTGTTCAAACTGGCGCTCCACCTGCCCGGCAGGAAACAGCGCGGCGACAAAATCCCAGTTAAAGCGCAGTTCGCCTTCGGATTCATAAATCTGGTGATCGAGCCAGACCTGCGGCGTCTGGGAGATGCCCCAGACCGGTTTGAGCAGATTACGCCGGGCGAGGAAGTTATCCTGCTCAAAGCCCAGCGCGCTGGTAAAGACGACGGGCATCGGAACGGCAGGCACGTTTTGCTGTTGCGCCAGTTGACGCATCACGCGGATGGCTGACACATCGCGGTGGTTGAGGTTCTGGCTCAGCCGCTGCTGTAGTGACTGCGCGCTGTGCAGCCAGCTTTCGCCGGGATGCCAGCTCAGCAGCATCAGCGAGGTGAAATCGCCCAGAATCTGGTTGATTTGCGGGTGCAGCGGTCGCCTGTCGAAAAGCGTAAGGTTAAGCGTGAACTCAGGCTGTGCACTCCATGCAGAGAGAACCGTTGACCACACCGACAACAGTACGGCCGACGGGGTGAGATGGGCGTCAGCCGCCCGTTTTTTCAGCCGATGCCAGCGCGTGCTGTCCAGCGCGCCGTTCAGGCGGGCGAAGCGCGGTGTTTCAACCTCCTGAGGCAAGCAGCGCAGCGGCAACGCAGGCGCCGGAGGAATATCATCAAGCTGCGCCTGCCACCATGCCAGAGAATCTGGATTGGGCGACTGTAGCGAGGGTTGTTGCAGATAATCCCTGAAGGTGACGGGCAGCGGCGGAAGCAGCTGTTGCGGGTAGCGGTAGCCGTGCTCCAGCTCCGCCAGCAGGATCTGCATGCTCAGACCGTCAAGCAACAGGTTATCCAGACACAGCCACAGGCGGGCAGGCATCCCGTCCACGTATCCGACCTGGAGATCGAATACCGGCCACACTTCGGGGTTGAGTACCTGATGCGCCAGTTTTTCGCGCACCCGCAACGCCTCTTCAGGCGTATGGAGGGTGTGTGCGGGTATCACCCAGGGGGGCGTCTGTTCGAGCACCTGTTGCTGTCCATCACGCACGATGGCGCGCAGCATATCGTGGCGGGCGATTAATCGGTTCCAGACCGTCTCCAGCCGGGTGAGGTCCAGATCGGCAATTTCAAATTCAACAAAGAAATGTGAGCCGACGCCGCCCAGGGCAAAGCCCGGCTGACGCCCCACCAGGTAAGCCTGCTGCACGTCGGTAAGCGCAAAGGGCTGGTAGCGATCTTCAGGGGAGTGGACGAATGGTTGTTCGACCGGGACGTCGGTTTTCCGCAGCGTGGCGGCAAAATCCGCCAGCCGGGGATGATTAAACAGGTCGCTTAATTGCGCTTCATAACCTGCCTGATGAAGTTGCCCGGTCAGACGGGTCGCCAGCAGGCTATCGCCGCCTTGCTGGAAGAAGTCGGTTTCTCTGGTGACATTGCCAGTTGATAAGAGTTGCTGCCAGAGGGCGGCAACCTGTTTTTCAATGTCGCCCTGGGGTAAATCCGCTTCGGCCGGGTTTTCCGCTTCAGGGGTATGACGACGCTTCAGCGCCTGGTAGTCAATTTTCCCATTAGCCGTCAGCGGTAAGGCGTCGAGGAAGACGATCCGTTGCGGCACCATCCACCCCGGCAGACGTCCAGCGAGGGCGGCCTGAAGTTGACGGGGATCGCGGCGCACCTGCCTGTCAGGACATTGTACGAGGAAGCGTTGTAACCCCGCGACCTCATCGCCATGCTGACAGTTGAAGGCGGCCGCGCTAAATAATGCCGCCCAGTCGGCGCTGTTATGCAGCAAGGCCTCCGGCTGCCCATTGGTTAACAGGAGCGTGCTGAGCAGGGCGGACGGCGTTAACTGGCGAAACTCCATCACGTAGAGCAGCGCGCCGGGAACGGCAAGCTGTTGTAATGTCGCAAGGAGCCCGGGATCTTCCGGCAGCAGACGATGCAGGGCGTTATTAAGCCAGATAATGTCCGCCGAGTGAGCGTGCGCCGCCAGCGTGTCTGCATTCCAGAGGGACAGACGGGCGCCAGGCCAGGGGGCGAGCCTCTGCCGGGCGCTCAGCAGCATCTCCTGGCTCTGCTCAAGCCCGACATACTCAATCTGTCCGGCGTTGAGCTGTGCTAACAGCGATTCTGCGGCGCGGCCAGTGCGGGTTCCCACCTCAAGCAGGCGTATCGGGCGCTGTAAGCGCTGTGCAAGCTGTTGGCAAATTGTCGCCAGTTCCTGAATATACGGGGCGCTGGCCGGATGGTTAAAGGCCAGGCTTTCCGGCGACCACTGCGCGTCGTTCAGTAACGACAGTTCGTTACGGGCACCGCGAAGAATTTGCGATAACGTTAAATCATGTCCGCTGAAGTGCGGGTGCTCATCCTCGCGTTCTTCACCAGCGCAGACCTGATAACCTTCAGCAGCGGGCTTCAGTCGCCGTTGTGTCACCAGAAATGCTAACCAGCGTTCCACCACGGCCTGCCAGCGCGGCTGGATAGCGAGTGAGTTCATCAGGGGGAGAGGATCGGCGCCAGCGGTGTGACCCGGCTTCAGTTTTAGCAGGCGATGCTGAAGGAAATCGGCTACCTGTTCTGCGGAGATCTCTGGCGAGATGGCGCAACAGGGCAACGTTCCCGCAAGCGTGTGCCACGCCTGCGGCAGTGCCGGGTTCCGATGATCGGTAATGCAAAAAGCCTCGCCTTGAGGAACAACGTATGCCGCCAGCGTTTTTTCTTTTTCGCCGATCGCCAGAACGGTTGCTTGTTTCACCCCCGCCAGCTGGCTGAGCGCGCTTTCGATTTCGCCCAGCTCGATGCGATATCCTCCGACTTTGACCTGCTTGTCGCGACGACCGAGGAACTCGATTGTGCCATCTGGCCAGTAGCAGCCGAGATCGCCGGTGCGATACCAGCGCTCGTCCGGGAGCGTCAAAAATTGCTGCTCGCTACGCAGGGGATCGTTGAAATAGCCTTCCGCGACCCCAATGCCGCCAATCCATAATTCACCCGGCACCCAGTCAGGGCAGTCCCGGCCCTGTTCATCCACCACCCGGTAGCGTTGGTTGGTTAGCGGAAAACCGTAAGGGATGGAACGCCAGTGGGCGGGGACGTCGTGAATTTCGCAGGCGTTAGACCAGATAGACGCCTCGGTGGCGCCGCCCATCGCGATAAATTGTCCTTGTGGCCGGAAGGCCCGATAACGGGCGGGGAGGTCAAGCCCGATCCAGTCGCCGGAAAGCATCACTGCGCGCAGGTTTTCCGGCGTGGCGTCGGCGAAACCTTCACACCAGGTCAGCAGCATATCGAACAGCGCCGGGACGCTGTTCCAGAGCGTGACCTGATTGCGCTGGATCAGCTCACACCATGCGTGAGGATCGCGCCGTTGATTTTCCATCACCATCACCAGCGCGCCGCCCGCGCGCAGTACGCCAAAAATGTCGTAAACCGATAAATCAAAATGTAGGGCGGAGAGGGCCAGCACCCTGTCATGCGGGCCAACCTGATAGCGGGTATTGATATCGCAACAGGTGTTAAGCGCTCCCCGGTGAGAAATGACTACCCCTTTCGGCGTACCGGTAGAGCCGGAGGTGTAGATAATGTAGGCCGGTTGCGTGGGGGCGCGTACTACCGGGTTGGCGATCGGCTCCGCCTCAATGGCCTGCTGCCAGGCAAGGACGGGAATATCGTCTGACCCGGCGCTGGCGTCGTGCTGACAAATGAGCACCAGCCGGACGCTGGCGTCAGCGTAGATTTTCTCGCGCCGTGCGGCAGGCTGATCCAGCGAAACCGGAACGTAAACCGCCCCGGCCAGCAGGACGGCCAGAACCGCAACAAGTTGTCCTGCGCCTTTCGACATCGTGATAGCCACATTATCGCCGGGCTGAACCCCGCACTCGATTAACCTGCCCGCGCAACGGCGGGCATAGTCTGTCAGCTCATGATAATTCCACTGATAACGCATGTCCGTTACCGCCAGCGCCTGCGGCTGTTGCAGAGCGATACGGAAAATGCCTTCATGCAGCAAGCCTTCGGGAATGGGGGCGCCGGTGGCGTTGACCCGTTCGCGTATCGCGCGCTGGCTGGCGGGCATCATATCTGCGAACGGCTTTTGCCAGGCGCTTTCGTCATCGCAGAGTTGGTTAATCAACTGGCAGTAGGCGTCGAACAATGTTTCGACTAACGCCGGAGGGAACAGCGCGTCGTTGCTGTCCCATTGTAGCCAGACCTCGCCGTGATGCTCGAACGCCAGATGATCTATCCAGACCTGCGGCGTTTGCGAGATGCCCCATTCCGGCTCGCCCAACAGCGATTCTGCGCGGCTGCTGTAGAGGGAACGCCCCAGATTGCTGGTAAATACCACCGGGGCGCCGTGGGGGTAGCGCTGCTGGCGTTTGAGTTCACGGAGTAATTCGACGCCGGACCAGTGGCGATGCTCCCAGTCCTCCGTAAACGTGAGCTGGTTTTTACGCGCCAGGTTGCTGACGGTATCGCCATCGCAGGCGGTATCCAGCAGAAGAATATTGGTGAAGTCGGCAAGCATCGCGCCAACCGCCGGGTGCAGCGGCTGGCGGTCGAATAAGGTGATGTTAAGCAGCAGACGCGTCAGGCCGCCCCAGCGAGCCAGCACGGCAGAAAAACAGGTCGCCAGCGCCATTGTCGGCGTCACGCCATACTCGCCGGCCCGGTTGCTAAAGGCGTGCCAGCGTGTTGCCGGGACAATCATGCGGCGTCGGGTATTACGGACTTCACGTAGCGTGGCGGGTTCGCAGGCCAGCGGCAAGACGGGCGCGGGGGGAAGCGTCGATGCTTTCGCCAGCCAGTAAGCGCGCGCGTCGTCTCTCAGTGGTTGATTGATCTTCTGCTGGTGCAGCAAATACGAGCGGAAATCATAGCGGGTGTCGATAGCCGGCAGCGATTCTCCGGCCAGCAGGGCGTTAAGCTCATCGAAGAAAAGCGTAAAGCTGGAGGCATCCATAATCAGCAGGTCAATATTGACATGGAGGCGGTGGCGATTGTCCGGCAAGAGCGTCAGCTGAAAATCAAACGTTTCGCCGATTTCCACGCGTAAAAGACGGTGGCTCAGGCGCTGGCGCAGTGCGTCCAGATAGGCCTGGCGGCTTTCAGCGTCGTTATGGCGTAAATCATGAACGGTGACGCCGTTCCAGTAAGGTTGCGGTAGCCAGACCTGCTGCCCGTCGGGGCGAAAGGCGATATGCAGCATTGGGTGGCGTTGCAGCAAGGTCGTGATGGCCTGCTCCAGCTGCGACGCCGTCAGACAATGGCCTTCAAACTCCTGATACAGGTGGCAACCCACGCCGCCAAGCTTCTGCCCCGGCATGCGGCCCGTCAGGTAGGCGTGCTGTACTGGCGTCAATGGGAAGGGGGTACTTTCGGTCATGTTCGGCCAGGATGATTCGTCGGGCGGCGTTTCTTCTTCCGCGTTCTCAGGCGACCGGCTGAGCATTAACTGGTTCCATGCCGCCAGCGTGGGGGCGGCATACAGCTCGCGAAGGGTAAGGCGGTAGCCATTTTTACGAAACCAGTGTAACCATCTCATCAATCTTATGGAATCCAGGCCGGCCTGGATCAGGTTGCTCTCTTCATGTAACTGCTGCGGCGTTAAATTCAGTTCCTGTATGAGCCGCTCGCGTAATTGTTGGTAATCAGCCGCGTGGCGGTTGTCCGGTAACAGCGAATCCTGAGATGGTGCGCCAGAAATCATTCTTCCTCCTGATGGCACGTCTTACCGAAAAGCATTGCTCATATGAGAATAATAATTATTAACAATTGGATGCTACCCGAAACGGGTTTATTTATGCCCGTTTCGGGTTGGTAACAGGCGGAAAGAACAGAGGCCCGGATGGGGTATCCGGGCCTCTGTCAGGGAGGAGTTTAGGGGGGCGCGACCCCGGTTACATCACGCGTTTAAAGGTCGAAGGGGTTACGCCAAACTGTTTCTGGAAGGCGGCAGAGAAATGGCTGGCGTTGGCATAGCCCAGATCGGCCGCCACCGTCATGACGGAGGTATTGCCGTTGGCCAGGCGTCTTCTGGCTTCCTGCATTCGTTCAGCCTGAAACAGGCCATAGACGCTGTTGTTGAACAGAACGCGGAAGCCTCGCTTAATTTTGAGAACGCTCAGACCGGACTCTCTGGCCAGCTCCGCGACGCCCGGCGCTTGCGTCAGATCAGCCAGCAGCAGATCCTTCGCCCGCAGCAGTTTCTGGCGTTCCATCGGGTTGAAGTGGCAGGAGAGGCAACTGGCGTCTTCGCGATGTTCATCCAGCACCAGACTGAGCATGACCAGACTTTGCCCCTGCAACCATAGCGTCGACGGCTTTTGTTCATGACTGAAGCCGCCGTGCATGCGCATCAGCGCGTGACGCAAGGCCTGAGCCGTTAAGTGGGTTTCAGCATTACAACGCTGCTGCTGGCAACAGCAGTGGGAGTCGATCTTATTCTTAATGACCGCGCTAATATCCGGCACCCACAGCGCGAGGGTTTCAGGGCTGAAGGAGAGGGTAATGCTCTCGAATCGGCCACAATAGGAGGCGCTGCCGCGACAGTCTGGCGTATGGGTAATGTAATGGCGATTGCGCGCAAGCTCCCAGTCGGTGTGGCGCCGGAGTCCCTGAATCGCAAAGCGCGATGTGCCTTCCAGGATGCACGAGAAGTTAATCCTGCCCAGATCGTCGTGTAGCTGCAACGTCTCAGGCCGCGCAAAATGGCCCCTCCAGAGCAAAATATCCATACCTTCCTGCAACGAACAGCGCAGCAGTTCACACTGAGCAGGAATATTGCCATCGTTTGCAGGTTTCCCGACCACCAACTGGTGAATAGAGATTTCAGATTGCGTTTGCGGTGACTCCGTCATGACCTGGTTATCTCCCTGTGGCTTAGACCAATGCGGGTATAAATAGAACCGAATGGGGTAGATGAGTTATTGATAATGGTTATTATTCACATTAATTCTCAGAACGCCACCCTGAATTGTCGTTTTTGGCGTCCGTAAAAATTCATCAGGAAATTCAGTTACTCCCATGTCATCTCAATCATCCAATACTGAATCGCTGTCCCGATTTCCTCTCTGGCAGGTGATTACACCGGTTCGCAGGAAGGTTATTTTAGCTATGGCGCTGGCGGGGCTGGCGGCATTAACCAGCCTGGGGGCGCTCCTTTTTCTGGCGTGGAGCCTGCGTGACATTCGCGCGACGCCTGACGCTATTCCGGCCTGGCCGCTGGGCGGCGTGATCGGCTGCGTGGTCTTAACTTTTGTTCTGCGCTTACAGGCGTTCAACACCTCTCATTACGCGGCTTTTCATCTGGAGAACATTCTGCGCAGCAGGTTAGCCCGTAAAGCATTGCAGCTTCCGCCTGGCGTGTTACAGCAAATGGGCAGCGGGTCAGTGGCGAAAGTGATGCTGGATGACGTGAAGTCGTTACATATTTTTGTGGCCGACAGCACGCCGCTCTATGCCCGCGCGATCATCATGCCGCTGGCGACAATCGTTATCTTGTTCTGGCTGGACTGGCGGCTGGCAATCGCGACGCTGGGGGTACTGGCGTTTGGATCGGTTGTTCTCGTGCTCGCCCGCCAGCGTTCGGAAGATATGGCTCAGCGTTATCATAAGGCGCGCGAGCAGGTTAGCGCGGCGGTGATTGAGTTCGTGCAGGCCATGCCCGTGGTGAGAACATTTGATAGCGGCAGCACCAGTTTTTTGCGCTATCAACGCGCCCTTGAAGAGTGGGTCGATGTGCTCAAAACCTGGTATCGCAAAGCCGGTTTTTCAGCGCGTTTTTCCTTCTCGATTCTGAATCCTCTCCCGACCCTGTTTGTCCTGATCTGGTCGGGATACGGCCTGCTGCACTATGGCAGTTTCGATTTTATCGCGTGGGTGGCCGTTTTACTGCTGGGCAGCGGAATGGCCGAAGCCGTAATGCCAATGATGATGCTCAATAACCTGGTCGCGCAAACGCGTTTAAGCATTCAGCGTATTTATCAGGTTCTCGCGATGCCGGAGTTATCGCTGCCGCAGTCTGACCAGCAGCCGCAAGAGGCGAGCATTACCTTTGAGCAGGTGAGCTTTCATTATCCGCAAGCGCGTACTGGCGCCGCGTTGCAGGAGGTGAGCTTTCATGTGCCTGCCGGGCAAATTGTGGCGCTGGTCGGGCCAAGCGGCGCCGGAAAAAGCACCGTGGCGCGCTTGCTGCTGCGTTACGCCGACCCGGACAAAGGCCATATCCGTATTGGAGGCGTGGATCTGCGTGATATGCAGACGGACACACTGATGAAGCAACTCTCGTTTGTGTTTCAGGACAACTTCCTTTTTGCCGACACGATAGCCAATAACATTCGTCTGGGCGCGCCGGATACGCCGCTGGAGGCGGTAATAGCGGCGGCCAGAGTGGCGCAGGCCCATGATTTTATTAGCGCTCTGCCAGAAGGTTACAACACACGAGTCGGGGAACGTGGGGTATTTCTCTCCGGCGGCCAGCGGCAGCGCATTACTATCGCCCGGGCGCTTTTGCAGGATCGCCCCATCCTGGTGCTCGATGAGGCGACGGCGTTTGCTGACCCGGAAAACGAAGCGGCGCTTATCAAGGCGCTCGCGGCGGCCATGCGTGGCCGGACGGTCATCATGGTCGCGCATCGTCTCTCAATGGTGACTCAGGCCGATGTGATATTGCTGTTTTCCGACGGACAGCTCAGGGAAATGGGGAACCATACGCAACTGTTGGCGCAGGGCGGCCTGTATCAACGGCTCTGGCAACACTATCAGCAGGCGCAGCATTGGGTGCCGGGTGGAACACAGGAAGAGGTGGTGGAAAATGAAAGACAATAATCCTGCGGATAACCTGGCCTGGCGCGTCAACTGGCGCCAGCTTATCTCCAGCGTTGGCAGTCAGGCCAGGATGCTGCGACGCAGTATGCTGGCGCTGTTGCTGGCGGCATTCATGCAGGGGATCGCCTTTGCCTGTCTTTATCCGATCATTGATGCGCTGTTACGGGGAGACGCGCCGCAACTTCTTAACTGGGCTATGGCCTTCAGCGTCGCCGCAATTGTGACGCTGGTGCTACGCTGGTATGGCCTGGGCTTTGAATACCGTGGTCATCTGGCGCAGGCCACCCATGAGTTGCGCCTGCGACTTGGCGAGCAGTTACGCCGCGTGCCGCTGGAGAAGCTCCAGCGCGGCAGGGCGGGTGAAATGAACGCCTTGCTGCTGGGCAGCGTGGATGAAAACCTCAATTATGTTATTGCGATAGCCAATATTTTGCTGCTCACCATTGTCACGCCGCTGACGGCGTCGCTGGCGACATTGTGGATAGACTGGCGGCTGGGGCTGGTGATGTTGCTGATCTTCCCTCTGCTGGTGCCGTTTTATTACTGGCGCCGCCCGGCGATGCGGCGACAAATGCAGACGCTGGGGGAAGCGCACCAGCGTCTGAGCGGCGATATCGTTGAATTTGCTCAGGGGATGATGGTATTGCGCACCTGCGGCAGCGATGCCGATAAAAGCCGGGCGCTGCTGGCGCATTTCAATGCGCTGGAAAACTTACAGACCCGCACTCACCGTCAGGGCGCTGGCGCGACGATGCTGATCGCCAGCGTCGTGGAGTTGGGCCTACAGGTGGTGGTGTTATCCGGGATCGTCTGGGTAGTGACGGGCACTCTGAACCTCGCCTTTTTGATTGCCGCCGTCGCGATGATTATGCGCTTCGCAGAACCGATGGCGATGTTTATCAGCTACACCACGGTTGTGGAACTGATCGCCAGCGCCCTGCAACGGATTGAGCGGTTTATGGCGATAGCACCGCTTCCCGTCGCAGAGCAAAGCGAGATGCCGGAACGTTACGATATCCGCTTTGACAACGTCAGCTATCGCTACGAAGAAGGCGACGGCCACGCGCTTAATCATGTTTCTTTGACGTTCCCGGCAGCCAGTATGAGCGCGCTGGTGGGTGCCTCCGGCGCAGGCAAAACTACGGTCACCAAACTGTTAATGCGCTATGCCGATCCGCAGCAAGGGCAGATTTCTATTGGCGGCGTCGATATTCGCCGCCTGACGCCGGAACAGCTCAATAGCCTGATTTCTGTTGTTTTCCAGGATGTCTGGCTGTTTGATGACACGCTGCTGGCGAATATCCGTATCGCGCGCCCACAGGCGACGCGGCAGGAGGTAGAAGAGGCCGCCCGCGCGGCGCAGTGCCTTGAGTTTATTTCCCGTCTTCCGCAAGGCTGGCTGACGCCAATGGGAGAGATGGGCGGCAAGCTATCGGGCGGCGAGCGCCAGCGGATTTCCATTGCCAGAGCGTTATTGAAAAACGCGCCGGTCGTCATTCTCGATGAACCGACTGCCGCGCTGGATATTGAAAGCGAGCTGGCGGTGCAAAAAGCGATCGATAACCTGGTTCACAACCGGACGGTGATTATCATCGCTCACCGTTTATCCACCATCGCCGGGGCCGGAAACATTCTGGTGATAGAAGAGGGACAGGTGGTTGAGCAGGGTACTCATGCGCAATTGCTCTCACATCATGGACGTTATCAGGCGCTGTGGCAGGCGCAAATGGCCGCGCGCGTGTGGCGCGACGACGGGGTTTCCGCGTCTGGAGAGTGGGTGCATGAGTGATGTTCAGTCGAATGTGAAACCGCTGACGTTGACGACCGGGCGGGTGATTTTTGCTATTGCCGGCGTCTATGTGACGCAGAGTCTGGTATCGGCGCTGTCTATGCAGTCCTTACCCGCGCTGGTGCGCGCTGCTGGCGGATCGCTGGCGCTTGCCGGTGCGACAACCCTGTTCATGCTGCCCTGGGCGCTGAAGTTTATTTGGGCGCCGTGGATCGAACGCTGGCGGCTTCCGCCCGGTAGCCAGGAACGCCGTTCGCGGATGTTAATCCTGCGTGGTCAGGTCGCGCTAGCGGCGATCCTGATGATTGCCGCAGCGATTGGCTGGTTTGGGCGAGAAGGAGGATTTCCCGATACGCAAATCGTCGCGTTATTTGTTCTGTTTATGGTGGCAGGCACGGTCGCTTCCACCATTGATATCGCCAGCGACGGCTTTTGCGTCGATCAACTGACTCGCGCGGGTTACGGCTGGGGAAACAGCGTGCAGGTCGGCGGCAGCTATCTGGGAATGATGTGCGGCGGCGGGGTGTTCCTGATGTTGTCGGCAGCATCCGGCTGGCCTGTCGCCATGCTGATGATGGCGATGCTGATGATGGCGCTGTCATTCCCGCTGTGGCGCATTACGGAGCCGACGCGAACAGCGCCTATCCCGCATGTTCCGGCGTTAGGTTATGCGCTAAGGAGGAAGCAGGCGCGCCTGGGCTTACTGCTGGTATTAATGCTGAATTCAGGCATGCGGTTTGTGCTGCCTCTTCTGGCGCCGCTGTTGTTGGATCATGGGTTGAGCATGTCTGCGTTGGGCGCGCTGTTCAGCGGCGGCAATATTGCAGCGGGCATAGCAGGAACGCTGGCCGGCGGATTACTGATGAAATACACCTCACCCGGCAGAGCGCTGTTGACGGCTTATGGCGTCCAGGGGATCGCGCTGCTGGCGGTGGTGATGACGTTCATGATGGCGCCGGGTCATCTGTTGCTGCCGATTCTCCAGTGTCTGGTCATTGTCCAGTCCATTTCGCTGGCCTGCGCGCTGGTCTGTCTTTACGCCACGCTGATGTCGCTTTCATCGCCTTTGCAGGCCGGTGTCGACTTCACCCTCTTTCAATGTACTGACGCGGCAATCGCCATCCTGGCTGGTGTTATCGGCGGCGTTGTTGCTCAACATTTTGGCTATGCGGCCTGCTTCCTGTTTGCCGGGGTATTCACGTTGCTGGCGGCGTGGGTTGCTTATATCCGGCTGCATTCGGCAAGAGAACTGATGACAAGCGCAATTGATTGATCCGGGAATAACACAGAGAGGTAAGGGATGAAAATCAGTGAATTTTTACACCTGGCGTTACCAGAGGAACAATGGCTGCCGACGATTTCTGGCGTTTTACGCCAGTTCGCAGAAGAAGAGTGTTATGTCTATGAGCGTCAACCCTGTTGGTATTTAGGCAAAGGGTGCCTGGCACGGTTGCACATTAATGCCGACGGAACGCAGGCGACATTTATTGATGATGCCGGGGAGCAACAATGGGCGGTGGATTCCATTACCGACTGCGCGCGTCGTTTTATGGCACATCCTCAGGTCAAAGGACGTCGGGTTTATGGACAGGTTGGGTTCAACTTTGCGGCGCATGCGCGGGGGATTGCCTTTAACGCCGGGGAGTGGCCGCTGCTGACGTTAACCGTTCCCCGTGAAGAACTTATTTTTGAAAAGGGAAATGTCACCGTTTATGCGGACTCCGCCGACGGGGGCCGACGTTTGTGTGAGTGGGTAAAAGAGGCCAGTACAACGACGCAGAACGCACCACTGGCGGTGGATACCGCCCTCAATGGCGAGGCGTATAAACAACAGGTTGCACGCGCCGTTGCGGAGATCCGCCGTGGCGAGTATGTCAAAGTGATTGTCTCGCGCGCTATTCCCCTGCCATCGCGGATTGATATGCCCGCCACGCTGTTATACGGGCGGCAGGCAAATACACCTGTGCGCTCGTTTATGTTCCGTCAGGAAGGACGCGAAGCGCTGGGCTTTAGCCCGGAACTGGTGATGTCAGTGACGGGCAATAAAGTGGTCACTGAACCGCTTGCGGGCACCCGCGATCGCATGGGAAACCCGGAGCATAATAAGGCGAAAGAGGCAGAACTGCTGCACGACAGTAAAGAGGTGCTTGAGCATATCCTTTCTGTCAAAGAAGCGATTGCTGAACTGGAGGCCGTTTGCCTGCCGGGCAGCGTGGTGGTTGAAGATTTAATGTCGGTTCGCCAGCGCGGCAGCGTTCAGCATCTGGGGTCCGGCGTGAGCGGTCAGCTTGCGGAAAACAAGGATGCCTGGGATGCGTTTACCGTGCTGTTTCCGTCGATTACCGCCTCAGGTATCCCTAAAAACGCTGCCCTGAACGCGATTATGCAAATTGAGAAGACGCCGCGAGAGCTCTATTCCGGCGCAATTCTGCTGCTGGACGATATGCGCTTCGATGCGGCGCTAGTTCTGCGTTCCGTATTTCAGGACAGCCAGCGCTGCTGGATACAAGCGGGGGCGGGAATCATCGCGCAATCTACACCGGAACGCGAACTGACGGAAACCCGGGAGAAATTAGCGAGCATTGCGCCCTATTTAATGGTGTAGGAGTAACTGTTTTCTAACCTCACAACCAGACTGTCCAAAGACAATTGAGTCGCTCTTTGATTCCTCTGTGACTCTATTGTCTTCTTTTTGGATAAAATAGGTGTTTTTCGTCATGAAGTTGATAAAAGTCTATATAGAACCACCTCCTGTAGAGGTGGTGGTAATTTGCCAGAGTGTGGGATTCGTTAGTATACTATGGGATAAACTTATTTTTACCAATTGTATAAGGCGGTGCATAAGATTCTCGGCATGCTTCCAGATAATCCGACCACCACTGCATCATCGCTTTGCGGGCTTCTAGGTGCTCTGCCTTATGAATATAAGCCATGCGCACGGTATTGCGCTCCTGATGACTCATCTGGCGTTCTACTGCGTCCTTTGCCCATAAACCCGATTCCATCAGCGCACTGCATGCCATTGCCCGGAAGCCGTGACCGCAGATATCCTTTTTCGTGTCGTAACCCATCACCCGCAGTGCCTTATTGACCGTGTTTTCACACATTGGCTTATACGGGTTATGGTCGCCGGGGAAGATCAGTTCATTATTACCGGTGATATCCTTAATCTGTTTCAGAATGGCGATGGACTGTTCTGAGAGGGGGACGATATGCGGCATTCGCATTTTTGCCCCGCGGCCGGAATAACGCACGCCAATAATGGGTTCTCGCGTCGCGGGTATCGTCCAGACTCGGTTTGTGAAATCAATCTCTGACCAGCGGGCGAAACGCAGTTCACTGGAGCGAATGAACACATGCAGCATCAGCAGGACGGCCAACCGCGTCAGTTCACGGCCCTGATTATATGCCTCAATACGTTCAAGCAGTTCAGGCAGCCGCTCCAGTGGCAGGGCAGGATAGTGCCGTCTGACAGGAGGTGTGGTCACGCCGCCAAGATTTGCTGCCGGGTTCGTATCGATTAACCCCTGATGAACCGCATGGCGCATTATGTTACTCAGGTGCTGCCGCGTGCGGGACGCAACTTCCAGCAGACCTTTTTCCTCGATCCTTTTCAGCAGGTCAATGAAATGACGGGGTTTAAGTTCTGATACAGGCAGGTTGCCAATGACCGGAAAGATGTGATTGTTCATGCTGGCAAGCAGACGGTGAGCGGTGTTCTGCGACCATTTTCGGTTACTTTTATGCCACGCCAGCGCCACGTTTTTAAAAACTTTCTCCGGTGTTCGTGAGCCACGTTCAGCAGCCCGCTGCTGTACCGGGTTGATATTCAGCGCCAGCATTTTACGGATACCTTCACGTTGCTGTCGCGCATCAGAGAGGGAGACGGCAGGATAGGCACCCAGCGCAATGCGCGATTCTTTACCGTTAATACGGTACTTGAGATACCAGTGACGTGAGCCACCCGGCTTGACCAGCAGATACAGACCGTGGGAATCGGAGACTTTAAAGGGTTTATCAGAAGGCTTGAGAGTGCGGATTTTCGCGTCGGTAAGGGACATATGGGGGTCGCTCCATTATCGAACTAACCTGACCCCAGATTTGACCACCAATTTTTCCCGATGCGGAGGGTAAAATCAAAATGCACCGGGAAGAGTTTTCACGCTAACCTGTTGAACCAACATCATATAATGATTCGCAAGGATGCATGAAAACAGCAAATTGGCTCCTCTGACTGGACTCGAACCAGTGACATACGGATTAACAGTCCGCCGTTCTACCGACTGAACTACAGAGGAATCGTGTGAACGGGGCGCATATTACTTAGCGGTACCTTGTCTGTCAACACTAAATTTCATAAGTCATTTCAATTGGTTAATTAATCTGCAAAGTTGTTAATTAATGAACATTCGTCGTCGAAAACGAGTCTGTATCATTAGCGTGGTGCAGTCTCTGCAAAGGATCTTGTTGATAAAATTGGCAGAAACGTTGCCACAATGAAGGGAAACGAGGAGCAAAAAGTTCTGGGGCGCTAAAGAAATATTCAGAAAGTACGGCAAAACATTCAGCAGGATCACTGGCAGCATAAGCATCAATGCTCGCCGCATTCTCGCCAACCAATTCGATTTCTTCCTGAATGTTGTTCATTGCAGCATGAAGATCGTATTCCCAGCCAGCAACCTCACGCAACGGAATAAAGGGAACTCCGCTGGCGCGATCGCCGTTACGGGTGTCCAGCTTATGAGCGACTTCATGAATAATCAGGTTAAAACCAGAAGCATCAAAAGAATCTTGTATATCCAACCAGTTCAAAACGATAGGCCCTTGCTGCCAGCTCTGACCTGACTGAACAATACGTTGGTTATGCACCAGACCGATATCGTCTTCCCATTCATCATCGACCACAAATGGCGCAGGATAAATTAAGACTTCATGAAAACCATCCAGCCATTCCAGTCCTAACTCCAGAACGGGCAGGCAAAATAGAAGTGCTATCCGGCAGCTTCTTAATGAATCCAGTTCAAAGCCCTGTAAAGGAAGAAGCCGCTTTTGCTGTAAAAAACGTTCGGCAAGAGTGACTAATTTGCTTTGTTCCTGTTCCGTCAGACACGTTAAAAGGGGGATCGATAGTGCTTCCTGCCAGGGAAGGGCAGTTTGATGTGCTGATTCTTGTACTTTCCAGGGCCACTTAATCATCGTTTTGCTCGCAAACTCGTCACTTGAACAAAATTGCACGGACAGGGACTGTTAAAATGCCAAATTTCCTGGCATCATGGCAACCATCTGAACGGAGAGATGCCGGAGCGGCTGAACGGACCGGTCTCGAAAACCGGAGTGGGGGCAACTCCACCGGGGGTTCAAATCCCCCTCTCTCCGCCAAAATTCAATCACTTACACATCATTAAGTCAGTGACAAAAATCACACTTGGAATTACTTGGAATATTTTCTTGGAATATTTTCAGGTAACGGGACATCAAGTGTTGGTGAAACTTTAACCTTCCTGTCATAGATTAGCACTTGCCCTTCGGTTTTGTGACCAGAGAAAAGTTGCTTATCCCGGCTGCTTCCTTCATAGTCTGAAATTCCTTTCGCCTTCAGATCATGAAAGGTGAAGTCGGTTAAAATACCTGAAATTTTGCCTGCGCGATTTCTTGCTTCTACCCACATTTCGTTAAAGCCTTTGTACATATATCGGTTGCCGTATTGATTGCTGATTACATAGGCGGATGTTGGTAACTGTTTTGCTTTTTCGATCGCCGCCTGTAATCGTGGACTCCATGCTTTTATCTGTTTTTTCCCTGTTTTCCCTTGCTGGATAAAGATCCCGTCGTTTCCAATCTGCTCCCATTTCAGCGATAACACATCGGAAACCCTCGCTGCACACAGATAGGCAATTTCCATTGCGATAAAAACAGGAAGAGGTGCAACGCTTAATACTGCCTGGTATTCTTTGTCGGTTACATATCGTTCGCGGTTTTTGGCCTTGAATTTACTTACACCTGCACATGGGTTAGCCTTCACGTACCCTCGCTCATATCCCCAACTGTAAACGCGGGACATACTGCTTTTTTCATGGTTGGCTTGCGTTTTACTCTGCCCCCCTCTCTGGTCCATGTATCGACGGATGTGTTCTGGTTTTATGGAATCTGCCGGCACCTTACCGAATACGGCAAGCAACTTTTTTTGATGTTGCAGATAATCTTTTTGTGTTCTTGGACTGAGGTCACTGTAATAGGCGCTGGCGAGGAATTTTTCCCACAAGCGACCGAATGTCATTGCGCGATCGCGATTATTTACAGTTTCCTCATACCTTTTCCATAAAGCAGCTAAACCATCCTTGATGGCGGTTAGTGTGACAGATTCTCTGGATGTTGGTTTCCATACATAACTATATTTATTTGGATATACATTTGGAGGTAGTTTTTCGTGTTCAGGATTTTTCCTTCGTCTTCCCATCAGATTGCACCAAAATTCGGCTCTACCTCGCGTGGTGGTAAAGTTTTATTGCAGGTAAATAGATCCCGGCTGACAATCGGTTTGCCACTACGATTGGTATAGAACGGAAGCCCGTTTTCCGTTAACCATTTTCGCTGGTGACTTGCATATTTGCAGCCCGTTAATATTAGCAATTCATCTTCGGTTAAAAATAAGCTACTCATAGCTATATCTCATAACCGCCGCTAACTATATACGGTTAGCGGCAATTAGGGTTGAACATTAAAAATCAGCCTGACTCGGGATCAGTTTTTGCCAGATAGCTGAAACGTATTTTGCCTGGTAACGGGCGTCATCAAGTGCATTATGGCGCTCACC
>OJUS01000034.1_pt1 | contig 90864 bp, 90 predicted proteins | sample 1600011 | NCBI WGS metagenome assembly OJUS01 (sample SAMN04436717, study PRJEB24849) | human gut metagenome | biome: human gut; feature: NICU; material: stool | host: Homo sapiens | place: USA: Saint Louis, MO | collected 2010-10-02
CGTGGATGACAACCCGCGCCAGAGCCAGATCGTCGTAATGAAGACAGAGCGCGGAAATCGAACCATCAATGTTGCCTACCCTCAGTGTCGGCTGCGCGTCGCTTCCTGAAGTCGAGGATTCAATCCCCTCTAATTCACAAGGCCATGCTTTATATTCGATGCCCTGCCACCAGATGCTTTTGGCCGGTAGCTTCGATTCATCGCCACCAGCAGCCACAATTTCCGCTTCGGTATGGGGTATGTTATATCCGTGAAAATATAAAATATCACCCATATTAAAAGCACTTCCGTCAATTTCGAATAGCCGGATTTCATCTCCCGGCTCCAGTTTCTGATAATCAGCGTGAAGACTCATGGTACGAATGCCTGTTCAAACGTTGCAGTAATGGTGATGACTTTCTTTCCCTGAATAACTTTTTGCAGGCTGTCGGCCTGAACCCGCCACAACGCTAATTCACCACCTGGCGGTTTAAAAGAAAACGCCTTGGTTTTGTGACGACGCAAAAATTTATAAATTTCCAGAGCAGTATCCGGGTCGCCAGAAAAAGAGAACTCATAACTCAGTGTTTCATTATTTATGCCGTTCCCGGATACCTGTGCATAGCCATCACCAAATTGAACCCTCCGGATATTATCTTTGCTTTTTAACGTAGGTTGACTGGCTGCCTGAATACGCCAGGCGAATGTTTCAATTGCCATAATATTACCTCCGGTTAGTTGCATTCCAGATAAGTCCACCCGGACGCAGCGCTTTGGCTATCCCATCCTGCACGGATCGATTTACAACCTGCTGATAAGCTTTTCCGACAGAATCAGAATTACCCTGCTGCAGATTGTTTCCAGTCTGCTGTGTTGTCACGCTGACAGGCGCATAGACATTCACGCCGCCTGCGAATACACCTGCAGGCGCACCACCAGCACCAACATACCCGCCTGAAGCATAACCACGCATCATCCGGTACAGGTTGCTCACGCCGATGCGGCTGGTTGCCTCTTTGGTGAAAACGAATTCGCCGCGGTGGACAACCCCCGCGGGCTCGTACTTACCACCATGCCCGGTATAACCACCACCATCAAAGCCAGAGGGACGATAGGAAGGAACGGCAAAAGACTGACCAGAATTTGAAGAACTGCTCCCGCCGCTGATCCACCCCATTGCAGCCTGAAAGGTGTAGGCCACAATAAGCTGATCGATGACCTGAGCGATCATCTTCAGAATGGATGTGGTGAATTCCTTAAAACTCGCTTTGCCGGTGGTATTCAGCAATGTCAGCTGATTTGCCAGCCCCCCGAAGGTAGCTTGGGATATTTGTTGAACAGAGGAAAATACATTAGTGGCGGAATCCTGATACTCTGCCCAGCCCTGTTTGGCGCCGGCCAGCCAGTTACCGCGCAATGCGTCCTCGGCTTCATAGGTGGCTTGCTGTTCCTCCAGCACCTTGCGCTGCGCACCAGGATTGAAGGCGTACGTTTCACTCAGCTTTTCAAGCGTGCTTCTTCTGTTCGCTTCCCTGCCGGAAAGTCCGTCGGCCTGAGCCTTGATCCCCGCCCGGATCGAACTCTGCTGCTGAGCGAATTTATTGGCCTGATCTGCCAGATTATTCAGCTTCTGCTGCCGGGCGACCTTATCACCGAGATCTGCCAGCTGACGTTTGTATTCCAGGGTTTCGTTTTTGTGGGCCAGCAGTGATTTTTCCTGGGCGGAGAGCTGGCGGCGGCCGGCCGCTTCCTGCAAAACAGCATACTGATTTTCTGCCTGCCAGAGATCCCGACGTTGCTTACTGATCACGTCGTTGACGTCTGTATGCTGCTGGAGGGTTTTCAACTGAGCCTGCAGGGTCAGTAATTCGGCCTGGGCCCCTTCCTCTGCTTTACTCCCGGCGGGTGTTGTGTACTGCCTCCCTTTCGGGGTTTTAGGGTCTTTGTACCTGGCATCAATACTTGCGCGGATTTTTTCTATATCGCTGGCTGTCCAGCGGGTGGCAATCCCATCGATCGCATCTTGCTTGTTTTTCTCAACGAGCTTATTAAATTCGGCCTGGGCGCGAGCCCGTCTTTCTGCTGGCTTGAGGCCTGCTTCCAGAAGTTGATTAAACTGCTGCTGGTTCCTGATGGCTTGCTGTTGTTGTTCGTTACGCAGCTTCTCGCGTGCCGCGGCTAAACCTTCCTTAGCGTATGCTTTATCGGCCTCATCATAAGTTTGTTTCAGCAACTCAGCACGTTGAGTGGCAATACGCAAACGTTCTGCATCAGCCTTAATGAGGGGGTTATTACCGGAATAGTTGGGATCGACGTTTAGATTGGCGGCCAGTTGACGGCGTTCTTTTTCCGCGGCCTGCCATTCTGCAAAAGCCCCCTGCCGCTTCATGGCCGCATCAGGATTACGACCAATGCCCATCATGGCATCCCAGGCGCCGCTGGCGGCATTTTTAACCCAGTTCCACGCCGTTTCCAGCGTTCCCAGGTTGTCCTTTACTGCATTTGCGCGCTGGATAACAGCATCTGAATATGCGCGCATCGCGAGCTCGGCAGCGCGTTGAGAATCGCCCATCGCCTGAGCAGCTGAAATCTGCTCAAACTGACTTGCGGTCAGAAAATGCAGAGATTCATTCAGCGTTGCGACCGCATTAACCGGATCTTCTTTTAGCCGCTTAAACTGGTTAATGGTTTCATCCACAGCCTGGCCGGTAGCCTGTTGAAGCCTCGCAGCCACATTGGCAATCCGTTCGACGTCGGCGCCGCCGAATACCCCGCTTCCCACAACCTGCGCTAATACGGCTGCCGCGGCGTGCTGAGTGACTCCATTTCCTGAGATGTTCCGTGCCAGTGCCTGCAGTTGTCCCGAGGTTTTACCGGCATAGTTCCCGGTGAGAATGAGCTGTTTGTTAAACTCCTCGGCTTCCTTCCCGCCCTCGTACCACGCCTTTCCCAGCAGAACGACGGATGCTGCTATGCCACCGACCACGCCAGCGATCCCCAGTCCGCGTAGCGTCATCATTTTTTCGAGCCACCCGGCCTGATTCGCCAGGGTTATCCCGGAGCCACGCAGAGCGCCGAAGTTGCCCCGCAATAACTCTCCAGCCAGAACACCAAGCTCCCGACGTGCACCGGCGCTCTCGAAACCAAGGCTGTGCGTTGCGACCTTTGCCGCTTCCAGTTTGCGGATATAAACTTCAGCAGCATCGCTGGCGCCTACCTGCGCGGCTTTCATTCTCAACAGCTCAGTACCAGATAGTTTTTGTTCGACCACCTGGGCCTTAAGCTGGCGAAGAAATTTTTCGCGCGCCTGGTTCGCTTTTTCCTCAACCTGCTGGAGTTCTTTCTGCCGTGCCGTAGTGCGGGAAATCAGGGAGAGATAATCACCCTGAGTGATGTTCCCCTGCGCGCGGGCCTTGCGGAATTGTTCCTGTACACTGGCCAGCGACCGTGTTTCACCACTGAGGGATCGAACGCCATCTATCTGCCGAAAGAACGATTCCGCCAGCGCATCCTGCCGCCGCGCCAGCGCCTCTGCCTGAGCGTCGTTCTCCCGATAACGCTGGTTTAACCCGGTGACGCGCTGGTAAGTCTCATCGACCGATTTGGAGACCCGCTGCAATTCGTTCTGAAGCCCGGCGGCGGCATCCGCCTGCCGCCTCTGCATATCGGACACGGCGCCGGCACCGGCATCGCAGGTCGTTTTAAGCGCGGTGATTTGCGCCTCTGCCACACTGCGCATGCGCGTCTGCACTTTTTCCGACTCATTCGCCACACCGGACAGTTGCCCCTTAATCCTGGCAATCTGTTCGGTGAATGTGGCGCTGTCGACATCCAGGTTAATGACAAGGTCGCTAATCTGCTGGGCCATATCTGGTGCCTCCTGTAATTCCCTCCGCGGCCAGCATCATGGCTTCATCGTCCTGTATATTATCCGCTGCAGCCTCAGCGGAGGGAGACAGCAGGCTGAAGTGTGCAGGGGTGATGTCCGGATCCCGGTATAAGAAGGTTGAAATGGTGTAAAGCAGCCCGGAGAAGTGGGCATCGAGCTGCGCGTCCTGAAAAAAACGCTCCCGGTAAAAGTGATGCCAGTCGCCCAGCTCGGAGGACGTCATGCCAGCAAGCATGGCGCGCCAGTCAGGTCGCCCGAACTCACGCGCCAGCTTCAGGACAAAATCAAGCTCGCTGGCTAGGGCTTTTCCGCTGTAACAGGTTCATCACCCAGCACGGTGGTATCAATATCTTCATCCGTAGATTGCTCTTCTTCGGCAACCGGCGCCAGCATGCCGGAGAGCAGCTTGATCTGCATTTCCGCTTTGCCAATCGCTTCCGGCGGCCAGGTACTCATCACCTGCTGGTGGAGCTCCTCTTCAGAGGGCCCTTTAGGATCGTTATGCCAGAGCGAGAGCGCAATCAGGCGCGCGCCTGCGCGGATACTCATACTGACCAGCCCGGCGGACATTTTCTGGTCATCCACGTCATCAGAAATGGCGGATAAGGCTTTTTCTTCTGCGGCCAGATATTCGAGATAAGTAATGCGCTGCAATGCCGACAATTCGGTGATCGGCACCGTAGCGCCGTTATGGGTAAATTCGTCTTTTTTCAGAAACATGCTCATTCCTCTGTTATCAGGAAGCCGTCACGGTGGTTTTGCAGGTCGCCACAAAATTACCGTCATTACTCATGACAATAATGTCGGCAGCACCAGGTGCCACGCCGGTGACGATCAGAGATTTGCCACTCACGACCACCTTCGCTTTCGAGCTATCCGAGGTCGCTGCGCGGAACGACTGCATCGACGCGCTGGCAGGCAGGAAAGTAACATTTAGCGTTGTGGTGGTGCCGACTGCCACGCTGGCCGTTGCCTTATCGAGTTTGATCCCGGTCACCGCGATCGGCGGATTACCGCTTTCTTCCGCCAGTTCAGGTTTCCCGGTATTGGTGATTTTGGCTGTACGGGTGATCACTTCCTTCGCGGGAATGGCTTTACCCAGGCTACTGCACCACCCTTTGAACACATCCACGGTGCCATTCGGGTATTTAATTTTGTAGGCCCGCACATCGCCATCGACAAACCAGGCCACCAGCGACTTTTGCCCCTCTTCCCCTGGCTTCCAGGCCAGGGTTAAAGACGTATCACCTGCCGATTTTGCCCCCTGCGCTGTCGCAGTCCAGTCTGCGTTTTCATCGTCAAGGTAGGTGTCATCGTAGGACTCCGCCGTCATTTCGCCCGGCGTCAGTTCCTTAATTTTCGCCAGGCGCTGCCAGTCAGCATCGGAAAGCGGGTTAGCGTAGGGGTTCCCCGTTCCGGTATACAGCCAGAGCGTGGTACCAGCCCCTTTTACCGGGGCCATTGGATTAGGAGTTGCCATAAAATTCCTTATCTAAAATAAGTGAGGGTATAGGTCAGATCGACCGATCCCCAGGTGGCCATTTCGTCATCACGCTGGTAGTCGTAGCCCATGGGGATCATCGTTTCGATTAAGGGAAATAGCGCCGGGATAGTTTCAAGAGCCGGATACACCTTCTCTTCCATCCACGCATCCAGCGCGCTATCCGGCGTGGTGGATTTCAGAAATACCTCGATATGAAGGACTGCTTGCCAGCTATCCTCATCCAGGCTTTCTCCCGTGTATTCGGCATCCGTCAGATAGACTGCGAGCGCCGGTAGATCCTGCTCTTCCAGAAAGACAGGGCGTCCGTCAAACCATGTCACACGGTCCGGAATGGACGTCTTTAACTGGTCCAGAACAGCAAGACGAATAGCGGTGTGTTTGCTCATCGCTTCAGGTGGATCCTCAGTTGATTTTTCAGCGCGGACGACAGCTCCTTCGGCATGTCACTGTCGATAAGCTGCTTTGATATAGCGGTGAAGTTTTGGGTTAACGGGGTTTCGAGAGGAACTTTCACAACATCAATCGGGTAGCGGGATTTACCCAGACGGTGCATCACCTGCCACCGCCCGTTCGTAAGCTGCTGGATAAATGCATTTTTGAAAATGTACGGTCCAATACGAAGCACACTCCCGCGCCCGCGTTTTTCGCCTTTTCGCCTCGAAAGCTGCACCCGTGCAGCACCCAGTTTGATTGCAGGCAGGTTCCCTCTGTTAATACGAATGGCCGCCACCAGACGATCAGATTTCGCGCGCTTAAGACGCGACCGCTGCCGGACCAGCCTCACCGGCAACCCTTTTTTGCGGTTATCACCAACCGTTGCCTCTTTCGCCACCTTGCGGCTACCTTGCGTAATTGTTCGCCCGGCAACCCGGTTAAGCGCCTGCGCGGTAGCCGTCGGTACCATCAGTCGGCTCAGAGTGTTCAGATTCTGGATAGCACGCTCAAGACCTTTCAGAGACATGATTCACTCCAGCCAGATTTGAGACTTCCCGTTAAAAAACTGATAGCGGGTAACGATCCAGTCTTTACCGTCATATTCCACGGCATCGTTTCTGGCGGGCCGATAACCAGCAGCAAACACGACCAGCACCGTGGCGGCTCCGGAAAGTGCGCCCATCTCCTCCAGCAACTCAGCAGGCACGACGTCCACGCTTATGCCGTTAATGACCGCTTCCTTACCCATTTTTTTGAGGGTGGCGGCATCCATCCGGGCCGCCATCTTGTCGAAAGGGTTAGGCATTGATCTTGACGTCAATGACGGTACTGTTTGAGCCCGCATCTTCCCAGGCAACCCCAGCAAAAACTGCGCCTGTTGCTTCCAGCTGTACCTTGCCCGCCTTGAAATACACCTTCTTTCCCGCTTTAATTTCATCAGCGGGCAGCTTCGGCAGCTGGAATACCCCTTCAGTAAGACCATCGCCAGTATCGCCGCCGGGAATATCAGTGATCGCGATAGCAATCAGCTCACCGACAACAACAGCTGCCCCACTCAGAATCGGTTCCTGTCCGGCATTAACCAGATGAATCGTCTTTCCTTCCTGCACAAAGTTTTTAGCCATAACATCTCCTGGCAGCCCCGCAGGGCTGATTTCAGGTATAAAAAAAGCCCTGATGGGCTAATGAGATATGAGTTGGCAGAGAATTACTTGCCAGTTGATTTCGCCAGGCCGCGGAAGTCTAACGGCGCAACACCCGCATCGATACGCACCTTCGTGGCGATCCCGTCGGTATTGAAACCTTCCTGCTGGTCAATGTAAGGCGTGTCAACACCATTCAGATAAGCTACTTCGATGGTATCGGTGCCTTTCGCAGCGGCCAGGTACCAGGCGTTCGGATCCTTGTCATCCAGCCGTGCTTCAGCAATCACTTCGGCAAAGTTCTGGATAGGGTTAATGATCCCGGCGTTAATATCTGCGCCCTTAACGCTTGCCGATTTAATGGTCTGACTGGCAATCGTTTCGAGCCCTACCGGCACCAGCATGTAAGCTGGACGAATATTCAGCGATCGTTCCCCTTCTTTCTGCAGGCGCATCAGTTTGCGGGCACCATCAATGCTCGAAACAGAAATGGCGCCAGAGGAGAGGTTTTTGTGATCGGCATGGAACAGCGGTTTGCCGTCGGACAGTTTCGGGTTATCCAGCAGAATCGCATATACCAAATCACCAATGGTAGCTTTCGCAGCACGTCCCATTTTCGCCGGGACGTCAGTCAATGCGTTCAGATCATCGTTGATAATCGCCTGGCGGGTAATTGAGAAAATTTCCCCATAGGTAGCCAGTGCGATCGTTTCGCCTTTATCGCCCGTGGTCACATATTTATATTCAGCCCCTTCGCGAACCTTGCGGAGGGAGTTAAAACCGCCCATTCCCACGCGGTGAGCAGTTTTAAAATCAGACAACTGACCTTTCTTCGTCCACAGATCAAAGGTCTCTGCTGCCTCATCCCACCCCTGCAGAAGCGCCTTATTCGCCACGTCGAGCAGAATATTGCCAAAATCAGAGGTACTGTGAGTCAACGCCAGGCCAACCATCTGCATTGGATTGTAACTGGCGACCCCGATACCGCGTTCCGTCAGTGCCATACGCGCATACTCACGTAGCGTCATCCCGTTGTACACGTTATCGCGCTCCTGATTTTCATACCCTGCACGGGCCATCAGCGCCTGGCGGATGCCATCGCCAACAAAATTCCCGTTCCCGGCATAAATGTGCGGCTGTTCGCTTTTGTTCGATGGAGTAGCAGCCTTGCCCAGAGCAGCCAGCAGAACATCTTTCGCCTGCTCCACAGTGCAATCGGGGTCCGCAATACACTGGTTTTGCAGCTCCTGGTGCTTACCGCCGAACATAGCAAACAGATCATTAATCCCGTTCACACGGTTACGCTGTTCGGCATAAACCTGCGCCCGGATAGCATTCTCATCCACAGCGGCAGGCTGAGGGGCGGTAGGTTGGTGTGCCTGAGGTTGTGGTACAGGCTGCTGCGGTTCGCGCTGGGTGGAATTACGCGGCGGGGTGACCATATTACGAATGCTGTTTGGCATTTTTTCAAATTCCTCAATACGTTTTGAATGAATACAGGCCATTGCCTGAAGGGATGGGATCACCTGGTCAGCAAAACCCATGGCAAGGCATTCAGCGCCATCCAGCCAGGTTTCGTCTTCCAGCATTGCGGCAATCTCATCAGAGGTTTTTCCGGTTTTTGCTGCATAGGCGGGGATTAAGACCGATTCAACTTTATCCAGCAAATCAGCGTAGTCGCGCATGTCGTTGGCATCGCCGCCGGCAAAGCCCCATGGCTTATGGATCATCATGCAATGGCTTGACAAAAACATGTTGATTAACATGATTTTTTTTACCAAAATCAGCATAATTTCAATGAACTGCAATACACATAGCAATACACAAAATTTAGGCAGGAATATTATGAATAAAAATGAATTCAAATCAGCAATATCTTCAAGTTTTTCAATTCTTAGTAACGCAATAAGCCAATTGAGAGCAGTTAAAAACGAACCTTTTTTAGAACTTGAAAGCTCTAATCGCGCCGCCCAGTTAGAATTACTCAGAACACAGATTTCGACAATTAATAAATATAGCTTTATTCATTATCCTGAACAGTATACATCTGAAGAAAAAAACGATATCAGCGAGATAATTATCACAATTGGTAATTACCTCTCAATAATACAATCATCAATTTTCGACGACACAGCTCATGAAAAGCTAGAACTCTTATCTGAAAATCTCATAAAATATGTACGAATCGCGCAATTAATTAAAGAAACTGATCAAAACGAAAGAGTATCCGCGACATTTGAAAATAAAGTAAAAGACGAATTAACAAAAATAAACAAGATAAAAAACGACATCGATATAAACCTTTCGAGATCCCATGACATATTTTCAAACAGCACGGAAGCACACGAAACAATTATTCAACTAGTCAGTGACCTTAAAAAAGAGCAAAGTGTAATGGTTAAAAAGGGAACTGATATACATCATATATTAACTAAAAGCAATAACGCATATAGTAATATAGAAGCTATCCACGATGCATTAAAAACAGCAAAAATAACCCTAGACGATCTTTTCGAAAAATCAAAAAAACTTCAAGGGGACCTATCTGAAATTATAGAAAGCGCTAAAGGGGAAATTGGGGATCTTATTTCAAAGACAGGTGAAATAAATAAGTTAGAGGGGGAAATCACTTCACAAAAGCAAGCTTCAAAAGAGCTTATCGATAGAGCTAAAGCAGCTATGAATCTTGCAGGCACATACAGATTGTCCAGACATTTTAAAACAGCCTACGGGCTTGCTAATTCGAATAAAAAGTTTTGGGCCTGGACATCAATAGTATCCGCCTTAGGCTGCATCGGATTTGTAGTATATATTCTTTATGAAATGAATAAAGTCTCAGGCACCGGAGATGTTGCCCAAAGTTCGCATTTAATGATGCTTTTTATAGCCAGATTATCAATGATTCCTATTATGATTGGTTTTTTCGCATTTAGTGCAGTACAATACGTAAAACAAAATAATATCAGTGAAGATTATGCACATAAGAAACTACTTTCTGAAACTTTAATCTCATTCAAGCAAGAGATTGGCAATAACGAATCCGAAAAAGTTTCTAAATTTATGGACGACATTCTAAAAAACGTTCTTAATTCTCCACTGAGTTCAAATGACAAAAAATCTCATCGCGAAGAGACTAAAGACATTAATAGTTTAATTAGTGCTTCTACACAGATTAATAAAGAGATATTAGATAGAGTTTTACCTGAAAAAGATAAAGAAAAAAGTAAAGACGCACAATAATATATTCTTTAATGCTCATGAGGAAAATAGCACACCGCCTCATGAGCTTTTTTTGGGTGAAGAAATTAAACCGTTATTCGCTGTTGATATCGTTCTTTGATAACTAAGGAGGATGCAGTACAAGTCCGGGGTTACAACATTTCCTACCCATGCGGTTCGTAGTCCTGAAATGAGTTATTTGAGTTATTACTTCTTCAATAGTTTGACACTAACTGATTGTTCTGTGTTCTGGCCACCAGCTGCGTAGATTGTCGATAAGGCTAATTTTAAGTCGTATATTTTTCTCTTACAATTACTACCTTGTATAGGTTGGATGTCCCGCAGTCGCTTTGATACTGTCTGCCGATGCAATCCTGTAACATCAGCCAGTTCGGTAATTGTTAACCATATTTGTCTCACAATTTCCCCCATAGATGATGAACAAATAATATACAATCCATCATCTTTTTTACCTTCTATGTTTTTCATACATAAGAAATCAGACAGTTAGCACATGATGATGATGTCAATGAAATGCGAAAACTAGCCGTTTCCCGCGCGTGCGCCGCCCCGTGGCAAGCATCCCCGCCGGGAGTACCTTTTAAAAAAGGGCAGCATCTGCCGCCCTCCGGTCGTCATGCCGCCCCGCTCGACTTCACCATGCCCCGATAATCCAGCGCCGCCACGCCAGCATCGATGCGCACCTTCCATGCAATACCGTCCACGGTGAAGCCCTCCTGCTGCTCCAGATACGGCACGTCCATTCCATCCAGATATGCCACCTCGATAGTGTCGGTGCCTTGCGCTGCAGTGACGTACCACTCCTTGTTGTTGGCCTTGTCCAGTCGCGGCTCAACCACTACCTGCGCCATATCCTTCACGACGTTAATAATGCCGGGGTTTTGATTCAACGTGCCACTCTGGTCTACCGGGAACAGTGAAGAGGAGGAGAGCACGGCGCGATTTGCCAGCCCTTCCAGCGCCGCCGGTACGAGAATATAGGCAGGAATGACGTTGACAGGGTCGCCGTTCGCATCCTCCTGCAGGCGCATGGTCTTACGGGCCTCATTGAGTCCGTCTGTATCCATCCCTTTAGCAATAAGGTTTTTATGGTCGGCGTGGAACAACGCTTTACCATCTGTGAATTTGCTGTTAGCGGTCAGTTGCAGGTAGACCAGATTGCCAACCGTTCGTGCGGCGGCACGCCCCATTGCCTGTGGGATGGTCGTGAGCTGGCTCAGGTCATCGTTGATAATGGCCTGGCGGGTAACAGAGAAGATGTTTCCGTAGGTGGCCAGCGCGATCGGCACACCGCTGTCGCTGGTGGTGACATATTTGTATTCAGCACCTTCCGGGACTTTATCCAGTTCTGAAAAACCATTCAGACCGACACGTTTAGCCTCATGGAAATTCGACAGAGAACCGGTCTTTGTCCACTGCTGGAAAGTTTCCCCGCTGTTCTGCCAGCCAGTCAGCACCGACTTTTCAGCACCACCAGCCAGGATATGAGAGAAATCACTGGTGCTGTGCGTAAATGCAAGGTTCACAATCTGCGAGCGATTCCCGAAACCACTGACGCTGATACCACGATCCACCAGCGAAGCCTGCGCCATTTCAAACAGACTCATCATGGCGTAAGGGTTTCCCCTTTCGGCGCGTTCGTGACCCAGACGGGCAAAAAGCCCCTGGCGGATAGCATCGCCGGTAATGTTGCCGTTACCTGCGTAAATGTGCGCGTTACTGGTTTTATCCGATGGGGTCGAGGTCTTACCTAGTGCCGTCAGCAGCATGTCTTTTGCTTTTTCAGGCGTGCAATCCACATCCTCCAGACACTGCATCTTGAGAGAATCATGCTTGCCGCCGAACATGGCAAACAGATCCTTAATCCCGTTGATGCGGTTCTGTTCTGGTACAGAGCTACTGGAGGAGCCTTTCGGGCCGGTGATCATCCCTTTAATTTCTTTTGGCATATGCTCAAAATCCTCAATTCGTTTCGATTCAATACAGGCCATTGCGCTGACCGCTGGTAATAGCTCATCGGCGAAGCCCTGGGCCACACATTCACGGCCATCCATCCAGGTTTCATCCTCCAGCATCACCGCCAGCGATTCGGCTGATTTACCCGTTTTGCGGGCATACGCAGGGATAAGAACGCTCTCAACCTTATCCAGCAGCTCCGCATAGTCGCGCATATCGTTAGCGTTACCGCCAGAGATTCCCCACGGCTTGTGGATCATCATGAGGGCGTTTTCCGGCATAACGATTCGGTCGCCGGCCATCGCAATAACTGACGCCATTGAGGCGGCCAGACCGTCGATCTGCACCGTAACTTTTGCCGGGTGTTTGTTCAGAAGGTTGTAGATAGCGATGCCGTCGAAAACATCGCCACCGGGTGAATGAATGTGCAGGCTGATATGGGAGATATCGCCCAGGGCTTTCAGGTCTTCGGAGAACTGCTGCGCCGTAATACCCCAGCCTCCGATCTCTTCGTAGATGCTGATATTGGCACTGGCGCCATCGCTGGCCGCTTTAATGGTGTACCAGCCTTTCATTTTTCACCTTCCGCTACAGCGACGCCATTTTCATCAAGCCATGCATTGACGGCGTGCCGGACTATCTGTGCCACACCGGGCAATGGCTGGCCAGGATGATTTTTCAGATGATCGTTACGGTATTGCTTAAGGCGTAAAACGGTCTGCGCGTCCAGATGTACAGAGCCGCCTTTGGTCTCGCCAGTGTTTAAATCGTTAATGTCACTCATGGTGTCCTCTACTGTATAAGTAAACAGGTCACAATAATTGATCACTAAAAGTGGTAAGTAAATCGTTTTTTTATCATAAAAACAGGTTAATCATATTCAGATGCAAAAAGACCGGGTTTCCCCGGTTCTAGAGTGAATTTAGAGTCATCTGGTTTGAGTAAAAATTCTCCTTGCAGGTATGGAAAATGTACTCCCAGACCAGGCATCCCCCACTTTTGGTGTAAAGTCGTCAACAATGCTCACAGGCCGACTCTTATATGGAACCTTGTAACGCTTCAATGTCTTCGTGTAACCACCTCCCCAATCAGTGGCTTCCACGTAGGTAGTTGCTGGTCCAAATTTTACAGGTGTTACGAACTCACGAGCGTACCAATAGAAAACCTGCCCAAAGTAAGCGGCATGGATCCATTTTTCCCACCATTTGGGAATGAATCGGTCCTCATCGTGCCGTTTATCCGGAAGACCGAGCCAGAGAATATAGATCCCCTTCTGGCTATATGACATCGTGCGATGATAAATCTGCTGGGGAGTTAGCGTGCTGCGCTGAACCTCAATTGCAACAGGGACGCCTCTGATATAGGCAAATATATCAGCGCGAACATCACCAAAAGATTTTTCAATTTCTGCACCATTAACGAAACCGTTACCCTGAAGAGTTTCAAAAATTTCCAGTTTAGCTTTTCGGTGAAGCTCAGACTCACCAGCACCGTAGTAACAGGTTACTGGTGGTTTATGTGCAAAATGATGGGTCATTACCGTTCCCTTTTTCAGGGTCACCTCTTTCCCACACTCCGGGCAATGAAACGGCGAGTCTGATTTTTGTGATTCCGAGGCAAATACGACTATTTGCCTATTTAGCGCAGTCAACATAATCCCTCCTTCAATTTCCGCACCATGCGCACTTTATGACGCACTTTTATCTCGCGCACTTCAGTGCGCAACCGAACAAACTCCGCGCAGTGCTTTAAGCCAGTATTGGTGCGGGTTTGCGGGTAGTTAATGCCAATCCGCGCACTTTCTTCGTATATATACGTAAAAAGTGCGGCGAGTGTCCATTTTATAATCATTTCGCGCACTCCGCGCATTTCTTGCCGCACTTTTCGGGTTAAATTATCGTGATATCTCCTGAATCATCGATAAAGATAATATTTTCCCTAACGAGTTTATCCAGCCAGCGTTTAAAGCCTTTGCGGCCGTTCTCTCCAAACAAAGTGGTAATATCATCACGTATAACAGAGACATTACACGGTTCACCTTTGGCTTTTCGGCTCCGGATTGACTGCCATAGTGCAGCGTGGTTCCCGGTCAGGTGCTTGATATCAGCCAGTTCCGGATCAGGTTCTCGCGCCTCTCGTGGCAGGTCCTGCACCACCAGCGACGAAATCAGTTCGCCATCGCGATCAGTAAACAGTTCCACCGTGCGCAAATCGAATGCTGCCTGTTTTGGCTCCTCCGCATCTTTCATCTTTGTGCAGGTCAGGATTATCGCCCCACCATCACCCTCGCGCCGGACATTGAACTCAGCATCGAGCGCAGCCCTGAAAGCACTGGAACCACGTGCACCTTTGGTATCGTCTTTTCCTGAATGATGCACCACCAGCAACGTGGCGCCAGTCTCACGCTTGATGACGTCGCAGCCTTCGATAAACGCCCCCATATCACGAGCATCGTTTTCATCGTTACCACCGAAGCACCGCGCTAACGTATCTACGACAATCAGGCGAACCGGCTGTCCCGTTCTGGACTTAACATCACGTGCAGCTTTGATCATCTCCTGCATTTCCTCACGGCGAACCGGGAAAACCGGACGGTTTACCAGATACAGATTATTCAGTTTCACACCGTATCTTTTCTCCCACGCCTTTATTCGCCGCGGGACGCCAATGCCACCTTCACCCACTACGTACATCACAGCTCCGGCTGATACCGACTTCCCAGCCCACTTCATCCCGGCTGCAACGTGGCAAGCCCAAGACACCGCCAGAAAACTTTTATACGAACCGCTCGGGCCGTAGATACTGCTCAGGCTGTTAGCGGGAAGGTAACTCTTTAACGTGTAATCCTGCTCCTGATCGTACCCATCAGAGCCCACGCTTAAAGGAAGACTGTGCCGCAATGACTCCTCCCCTATAGATACTTCAACCTGCTCGCGCAAACGGGAAAGATATTCCCTCCAGTCTTCAGGCTCATGGTCGGGAATGCCTTTATACAATTTGGCATCCTGCACGCCAGCCACCGCCAGCTTTTCAGCAATGTGATTAATCTGGATAGGCTTTATATTCCCGGCCAGGTAAATCCGAACGGCACGACGTCCATCATCCACAATGCGCAGATTATCCAGCTCAGCCAGCTGTTTTGGCCCAAGGTAAACAGGAGGAGTGGTATCTTCGGCAATCTGTTTACCAAGCCCCTCTTCCCAACCCTTCGCATGGGCGTATGCTTCTGACCCGGCAAAAATAACTGCCTCCGTGAATTTTTCTTTTGGCAGGTGTTTCAGATTCGGTGCGTTTTTCATTTCAGCCCCTTATCCCATCCGTCAGATCCAACACTCAGCGGCAGAGAAGAGCGCAGAGCAGCGATTTTCTTACGCACGTTTTCTTTTACGGTCTCCTGCCACTCCCTGCTTCCCTCAGGGAGATAAATAAATTCTTTTCGGAACCGGTACTCAGAAAAAATACACTCATGTGAATACCCATCCCGGACATACGTAATACGGCTATCCGTTACGCATGTGACAGTAATTTTTTCTCCGCGAGAATCTTTCCAGCGACTGTTAAGCTCGATTTTTGGTTGAGCGATGCCCTCAGGCTGAACCTGATTGAATTTTTTAATCATGAATTTATTCCTTGTCGGTAGCCGTTAAACCGTATGCTTCAGCAGCCTGACGAACTGCCTAGATAAAACCTTCCGGTGTGGCCACGATTTCGTCCGGACGAAGGCGGCGCTCTGTAACCTGACCGTTTTTAACCGTCACCAGTACGCGGATCTCGTAATCAGCAGGTAAGGCGGAGTTATCCATGGCGCACCTCCATTGGCACAGCTTCATTGCTGTAAGGATCGCTACCCAAGATGCTCCATAGGGTGCGATGTTCGGGATCCATAAACGACACTGAGAGCGGGCTTTCTGTTCGGATTTTGGCGGCAAAGGTCAAGTCCCAGCCGCAGAACTTTGCACGGGCAGTATCTTCAGTGTCTGCAATGGTGCGCAGAACTATCGGGAGACAAGAGTGACCTCGCGGCGTGCCAAGGAATAGCCATGTAAATTTTGGGCGAGTTTGGGTATGCTGTTGATCAGCCATAACTGTTACCTCAACTAACGGTTTGTGGTTAGACGTCCCGTGAGTGGTTCCAAGCACTTCCGGGACGTTGCTTTTTTCACGTCAAGCGTGATAACGTACGTACGTAATAGCAACATCCTATGAGGTTACGTACGTACATGTCAACAATAAAACGAGATAAAACACCCAAAGGAGAGGGCTTGTCTCCGACATTCCAAATCCGAATAAGTCCTGAATTGCGCCAGCAGATGAATGAAGCTGCTGAGCGTGAGGGAGTAAGTCTTGGTAATTGGCTTAAAGGTCTGGCTAGAAATGAACTTATTAAGCAAGGAATTGAACCTAAAGGTTAGTTTTCACAAGCACTCTTTGATTTTTTCAGTAAAAATTAAATTAAGGAAATTCTATGGATGATTTATATACACCATCTGAATATTTTATGTTCGTAGAGAAATTTGATCATTACTTCCCACGAAAAAGCCCTTTTAACTCATTATTATTCGAGTTCAATTATAGATTAGAAGATATAGTTGTTTTTCATCGCTTTGTTATCAACACCTATTCAAAAAATAAAAAAGCAATTGATGTACAATATAATAAATTTAATTTTCTTGATGATAAACAAAAAAATTCCCTTTCTGATGACGAGTATGAAGCGTATCAACTCAGGTTTGCAAGGCATATGGAATACATTAACCATCAAACTGATTTGAATGAAAAAGCGTCTTACATTGCTAACGATAGTGTCGTTATAAACTTATGGGCCATGAATGAACAATATATGACTAGAGGATTGGCCAACCTAATATCTCAAAAAGAAAATAAAAATTCAAATGAAGTTAAAACGCCTTACAAATGGGATACAATCAAAAGTAAATTCCTGTCATATGGAATCAACTTTGAGACATTGCCATCTTATGATGACATTAATGAATGTAGAGTACTGAATAATAAAATAAAACATCTGAACATAGTAGATTCTGGTTTAGAAGTTTTCCCTCCCTTCAAAGGTAAGCTTAACGAATCACTTACTGGCATGGCTTTTCCTCTTCAAAAATATATCATAGGCTCTCATCACTTTATAGGAATGCTATTAGAAGAGTGCTCATTAAAATAAACGCATGGCAACGTATAATTTATCGCTTAATACGTTGCCATATCTCTCATTTATTTTTATCGAACCAATCTCCTTTAATCCAAGCTTGCACCTCTGAGAGCCGATAAGCAACTGCAGAGGGGCCAATTTTTATTCGCTTAGGAAATTTTCCCTCCTGTTCCATACGCCAGCGAGTTGAGTTTGAGAGCGTGGTCATAGCCCGGCATTCAGGTTCGCGAATCATTCGGTCAAGCTCAGGCATGTACTGAAGATCTTCTTTTTTCACTACGGATAACATAGCCATATCAGGCGCTCCTTTTCTTGATCACTTTAATTGTGTTTTCTTCACCCACCAGCCCATCAAGGTAATCAACCCATCGGTCCAGCGCTTCCTGTTTTTGGGGTATATACTTGCTGCGGTTATAGATTCCGGCCACCCCCTTTATGGTGTGTCCCAACAGCTGCTCAACAACATAAAAATCAACTCCCATGTCGTTGAGGCTTGTTGAGAACGTTCGTCTCAGGTCATGTAATGACCACCGTTTTTCATGTTTCAGAGATACAAAGTTTGTGCATCCCATCGCACTGACGGTTGAATCAGATTTCAGTTCCCCGAGAATATACCTACGCCTTTTAGTCTCTTCGTGCAGGTTTACGATCCACTGCCGCATTTTCTGGGGCACAGGCCGGAGAATCTCTTCGCCGTTTTTACTGTGCTCTTTTGGCACCGTCCAAAGCCATTTTTCGAAATCCCATTCGTCCCATGTGGATAGACGTGCCTCACTGAGCCTGCATCCAAATACAAGGCACAAGATAGCCATCCGCTTCTTGTAATTCATAACTCGGGTTTTGCCCTTACCATGAAAGTAAACACCCCACAGATCGGCAACATAGCTTTCTTCAAGCAACCGTTCTCTCTTGTTTTGATACTTGCCAATATCACCGGGGCTCAAGTCATCCAGCACATTACATCGCACATACTGGCGCACCCGGCAGTATTTAAAGATCTGCTTTAACTCAATCAGCATCGCGGCAGACTGAACCGGCGCGATTTTCTTCACGCGATCAAAGCATCTTATCCAGTCTGACAGGCTGCATTTCTCGACAGGAAAATCCCCAATGTAGGGGAAGATGTATCTCTCATAGCGACGATAGATACGCACCGTCTCCTTGCGTTTTTCCCTAGCATAATTATCAAACCAGTAATCGACAGCGTTCTTAACCGTCACAGGAGTGAACAGACGCTCTTTGGTGAGTTTGTTCTCTATCCGTGGATCCAGTCCCTGTGATAGCCATGCCCGGCACTCATCCCTTTTCTCCCTGGCCTGTTTAAGTGTCATATCTGGGTACTTGCCTAACGTCATCCAGACAGGAGCACTTTGTCGGCCAGAATGTCTAAAGAAATAAACAAAGCTTACAGTGCCAGTCTTGCTCACTCTGGCAGACAGTCCCCGACCATCGGCCAACATCTTTTGACGCGGCTGCGGTTTACCATGTAAGGCTTTTAGCGCCTTGTCGCTTAACTTGTTCTCGCCAGCCATAAAACCTCATTCTGCAATACACATTGCAATACACACTTAGCTGCAACGCCGAAAAACAGTAGAAAAGCAATGCAAAAAACATTTCTTTCTTCTTCATAATTAACAATGAGTTAATGAATGAATCCGGTTCTTCATGCGTACCCATGAGGTAGTGTGATGGATAATGGATCATCATCATGGTGTTTTCCGGCATGATGACCGGATTACCCACCATTGCGATGACAGAAGCCATGGAGGCAGCCAGGCCATCTATGTAAACGGTGATTGCGGCACCGTGATGTTTCAGGGCATTAAAAATGGCGATGCCATCAAAGACATCGCCACCAGGCGAGTTAATGTGAAGATTAATATGGCTGACATCACCCAGCGCTTTAAGGTCGTTAACAAACTGTTTGGCCGTCACTCCCCAATAACCAATTTCATCATAGATATAGATATCCGCTTCGTTGTTGGCGCTCGCCTTCATACGGAACCACGTATTACTTTTTACGCTTGCTTTCGGACGTTGAAGCGTCCAGGTCTTTGGCATCGGCACTGGTGCCTCCTCTGTCATTGGCAGGATCAGTATCAAATATCAGCCCCTGCTCACGGTTTTCATCGATTTCGGCCTTCCGGCGTGCTTTCACATCATCGGGATGACGCCCGCTGGCACGAACCCAGTCTGATTCCGTCGCAGCGCCACCGCGTATTTGAGCCTTCCAGGCATTAGCCTCCTTGACGGGATCAATCCATGGCATGACCGGGCCGGAATACACAGCGGTGTATAAGGACTCAATATCCAGCCCGCGTGGTAACGTGATTTGGCCGCTGGCGACAGCCATCTTCAGCCAGGCGCGATACATCGGACGTGTCACTGCGCCAATAAACCAGTCCTGGAGAATGAGATATCCGTCTGTCGATTCCACCAGCTCCTGCCGCTGAGCACTGTAAGTGCCGTTATAGTTTCTGGCGGTACTGGAAAAACTCAGACGGCTGCCCGCAGACACAGCTCGCAGCTGGCCGTTGCGGAAGGTTTCAAGATTGGGATTCGGGCGATCGGATTTGACCATGCCGATATCCTCGCCGGGCAGCAGGTCGTCGTAGATAATGCCGGGCTGAATATTCAGCTCACGATCGTCATCCTTACCGGCGTTTTCATCCCAGCTTTGCCCATCCCCTTTTTTGATATACATCCCAAGGGCGGCGGCGATGCGTGCTGCAGTCAGTTCAGCATCTTCGTATTCTTTCAGAGCACTGAGTCGCATAAGAACGCCGGACAAAAGCGACGTTCCGCGCGTCTGATGCAGCCGGCGGACAAACTTCAGGTGGAGCATGTTTTCCGCATCAACCCGTTTCGTTTCCAGTTGCCTGCCAGAGACCGGCAGGCTTTTATAAACCAGATAGCCCTTTGGCCTGCCCCAGTTATCGGTATATACACCCTGATTTAGCTTGTCTGACTCGTTGCTGGTCTGGGGAACAAAATCAGCCTCAAGCGCTTCCAGCCAGAACGGCACCCCGGCGGTAGGCGTCAGGCCATTGCCTGTGCCGCTGACGATCTGTGCAAAAACCTCCCCGTCGCGCAACCAGCTGCGTAACATCAGGCGCTCCAGCATGGGGCGGGTAAACTGATGGGTCACTTCCGGTCGAATAGACCATTCCCCCCATTTCTGCCGGATATCCGCCGCCAGCTTTTTAGCGATCTTGCCATTCTTGAGCTTCGGATGCGGCTCCACGATAATCCCGCTTTTACCTACCACCCGCTCTTCAAGCTTATCGAAAATGCCAATCACTAAATCGTGGTTATTATCAAGCCACCTCGCCTGCTCACGGAGAGAGACGGCCCCCATCTTGCTGAGCTGGTCAGCGGAACGATTCTCTCTTCGGGCTTTGTGGGTGCGGGTGGGCTTAACGGCTTCATATGCCTGTATCATGGCGCGGGATCTTAGCCTCGCAGCCTTCCAGCCGGGAGAAATGACACCTATCGCATCATCAAGTAAAGACATTAAAACCTCGCCAGTTTGTAGCCAGGCCGCCCCCGGCGCTGATTATTCAGGGAAGTAAGACGCCGCTCCCACTCCTGCCGCCCTTTACGGATTTCGGACAGGTTTTCCATGGTCATTTCCTGACCGTTAAATTTGATGGATTTGCCATCCAGTACCGCCATCTCCGCTTCGGCATAGCGCTGGATCATGGCCTCAATATCACTTTTATTCATAACCAGCCTCCTGAGGTGGCCCATGGGTTAGCATCATCAGTTACGGTTTTTTTGCGTTTGCGCTTTTTGGTCTGGACCGGCGCTGGCGCCGGGGGTGCTTCTTCGCCAGTTTCCGGCGGCACGTTCTCCATCCACGTTTCCCGCCGCGCCCAGTCAGGCGCATCAGGCCATTTAATTTTTTCGTATCCGCGAAGGATAACCAGCGCATCAGCGTAAACCAGCAGGTCAAAAGCTTCGTTGGCGCCGCGACCCGGCTTGCTCCATTTGCCATCAGAATCACGCTCCTCGTAAGTCAGTTCGTCGTAAAACCAGCTCCCCAGCCACTTCGGGAAATGGATGTAATTCGGCCCCGGTGTTTCGCGCCACAAGGCATTGTTTACCCGGTCTTTGAGGTCATTGGTTTGCAGCAGATATAGCGGGACATCCCCAGCGGCTTTCGCCCGGCGCGCCGAACGGCCGGTGTTATCTGGCAGGGATTGGGTGATCAGCTTTTCGCGTCGATGACCGTCACCTTTAAACAGGTAAACATTCCGGCCAATTCCCTCCCGACGGCATTTACGCCAGAATCGGTAGGCATTATCGGTGACACCATCCTCACCGCCGGAATCGACTGCCATTGCCATCAGGCGCATACACCGGCGGGGATCGGATGCCATTCGCCACGTCTTGTAAAAGACATCGGTCAGCAGCAGATCCCAGTCCTCCGGGTAACTGGCTGGATCGATGGGCAGGCTTTCGCCGTTAGCGTCGCAGCGGAGTGACTGGCGGATGTTATAACGGTCCACCAGCCACCGTTCGCCCATGCTTCCGTAGCCAGTGACCTGAACGACAAAGCGGCGATTACGTCCCCCCTGAACGTCAACCGTTGCCACCAGGAAACAAACACCATCAGGCACACAACGTTTCGGGACATCCTCGGCCCGCTGTTCGAGCAGTTCGCTTTTACGCTGTTCGGTACTCGCCCGCGGCAGATAAGGGCGACCAAAGTCAGTGTTAACGACCGTTTTTAGTGTTTCTTCGCTATGGGTTTTTTCGTATTCCTGTTCAGCCGCCAGATATTTATAAATTAGCTGTGACCAGGTCTGGTAAGCAGCTGCTGGCCCTTCCATCCAGAAAGAAGCAATGCGTGACCGCCGCCCCTCCCCTGTAATGTTTCCATCCCGATCAATTGACTGCCCGTCACGTAGCCAGACGCTTTTCATGTTCAGCTCGCGCTTCATCGCAGGAAGCACTTTTCCTTTGCAGGCCGGGCATTGCAGATAGGCCGCTTCGCTGGCTGTGACCAGGTCCGTCGTGTCACGGTAGCCAGTCATGTTGGCAACTTCAGGCTGAAAATATTCCCCACAATGCGGGCAAGGCCAGTAAAGCCGCCGGCGGTCCCCGCGGTTATACAGCGACAACACGCCCGTTGTGGGCGGTGCTTCATGGGGTGAACTCTGCCGCCATTTCGTATCGAGAATGTCGCGGCCAGGTGAGCTTTCGACCAAGGTCATCCCCGATGACATAAATGTGGTGGTACGTTTGGAGGCAAGCGAGAATCCGTCCCCCTCCCCGTCGATGTCCTCCGGGAAGCGGTCGTAGTCGGTGAGAGCAACAAATTTATAGTCCGACGAGGACATAATATTGACTGAAGGCCAGCCTAGCTTCAGATAGTTACCTGCACGGAATGTGCGATCGTGAACGTTGTTATCGTTACGGCGAGGGCTCAGTCTTGATTTAACCTGCGGGCTGCAACGGAATGTGCGATCAAGACGCTTTTTTGAATGTTCGCGCGCTTTCTCTTCGGAGACCTGGATTACCAGCATATCAGCCGGGTCACAAACGATGCTGTATACAATCCAGCCATCAATCAGGCCAATAGTCTTACCCGTTCGTGCCGGGCCGACAAACACCACAGCATCATACTCGCGTGACGCCAGGCAATTCATTGGCTCGATAACATAAGGGGCCAGATTAGGATCCCACGGGACCGAGTTACCGGCGCCCATTGGCACACGCATATACTCGGCCACCGCGTCGGCAACCAGCATGCGGCGTGGCGCGCGTAAAATTCCGGAGACATCCCGACGGATCCCCCTGGCGGATGCCCGCTTTGCCATCAGTCCTCCTCTGGCTCATCCTCCTCTGCTTCGGCTTCCATGACCTTCTGGGCCATCTGGTCGCGCAAATCGTCAATCACACTTTGAACACGGGAAACCGCTGCAGGTGGAAGCGCACAATCGCGCTCGAGTACATCAGGGAGGGTTTCAAGCACCATCACTACAGCTTTTGCCATTACTGAAAACTCCCTGGCAACTTCATCTGCCGGGATCAGTTGCCCCGTATCCTGCTCAAACTTGATCCGCTCGTTCTCTGCTTTCCAGTGCGCCAGCCTGTCAGCCGGCGGCATGTCCTCAAGATTTGTTGAAACCGTGGGGATCATTAACTCAGCCAGAACGTCGGTAACTAAATACAGTTTTAGTTTGCTGTTGCTGCCTGGCGCCGGCTCAACATTTTTCAGCCTGGCGGCCACTGTCTGACGGTGGACATTGGTTATGCCCGCCAGCTGATTGATATTCAGCTTCAGAGAAGCGATTTCCTGATCCATGATGGTGAACACTTTTTAACCATTTCGACATCATTGCAAAACAGGCATCAATAAAATCAACAACCTGTGCAAATGATGATGATGACCATGGATCCAGAAAACCAGCCGATTCCCGCGAGCGCGCCGCCCCGTGGAAGGCCACCCCGCCGGGAGGACCCATTAGATAATGATTATCGTTTGTAATTGCTGGGCAATTATCGAGGCCGCTCATTGAACGACCTCTGTGAATGCTCATCTTTCGGGCGTACTGCCATCGGCCTGCAGTACACTTTCTGGTAGCCGTTCAGCTAATGGCTGATTCTCGAAAACCTTCATCCCAAACTGACCGATCCAGGTGCTAACTGAGTTGATGTTCCCTGCAATGAAGTCGGTCACCTCGGCGATCAATCCTTTAACGACGACATCCGTGCTCTGACGCCAGTAATTCTCAATCGCGACCAGCAACGGATCGGAACCATTACTGACAGATTGTTCACCTACGCTATACGTTTTTTTCTTCGCGCTATCGGTTATACATCGCAGCTGGCTGGTCTGGACGGCTCCAACCTCTGCTGCAATTACCTGCATCGTCAACGTAGCCACTTTGTTCCCGTCTGCATCAGCGCTGGATGCATAGAACATGGAGAGCGTCAGATCCGTGCGTTTATACATCATTGCTTACCTCCCCTACGATGGCGGGAACGACGACCGCGGGGAAACGGAGATTGTTGATCCTGTACCAACTCACCCACTAAAGGTTCCTGAGCCGACTCAGCAGCCGGTGCCGGTGCAATATCATGCGCAATCGTCAGTTTCAGCAGTGGGCTGCCGCCCTGGACATGCTCAAAATGGATGCCATGCACGGCTTCATTCATTCGTGACTGACCATCAGTCTCCAGAACGGTCAAAACGCCATCAACGTATTCAATTTTGAAACTCTTCATCGGGTTCTCTCTGTTGCTGTTTTCTTGCTGTGGCAGGTCCAGCACAATGACTCCAGATTAAAGTCATCATCGGTACCGCCATGAGCTTTAGGAATGATGTGGTCGACACTTGAGGCTTTCGTGGCAATACCGTCTCGCCTTCAGTTCTGACAAAGGTATTTATCCCTCTTCATGATACGGGCCCGTTTAATTTCCACGGACGACCATAACCTCGTTCATGCCGAGTTTTTCCGGGCTGATAGTTACGCCAGCCATCACCGGCGTGTTGCTGCCGATGGATCTGACATCATTCGTTACTGCCGTGCATCCTTTGTGCCGGCAAGGTCGTTTAGCGCGTGGAGGCATAACTTTTTCCGAAGTTAGTGATAACGCAGTCGTTAACACCGTTTTGTGTTACAGGGATGATGCCAGGGTGAACTTGGGTGAACTTGATGCCATATTCACCCCAATAAAAAGCCCCGCATAAGCGGGGCTGTAGATTCAGAAATATGGTTTTGGCTACTGGTAGGTATCTGCGAAATGCCCTTCGATCTGAGAACTGACATCAACAGTTTCGTCTAACTTTAAGGAATCATAGCCCTTAATATGGAAATGAGGCTCATATGCATAAATCGTAATGAATGCATATGACCCTTCATCTCCCGTGAAAATCTCATATTTGACGCGACAAAGACCGGCACCAACTAACATGTATGTATCCAGAAGCTTCTGGGTATTCATCATCCATTCCTTTTCCTTTAAAAATCCTTATCAGCATACATGAATTCGATGGATGACGACAGCAATGAATTCTTGCAGACTTCGAAAAAAACCTCAATATCAGTAAATTAATACCCATACAGCCCCCCAAATATGCTAAAAAATAAAGCAGAAAGCAGCCAGGCAAGTGCAGTCTTCTTCATTAAGACTCCGTAAAATGCTATAGACATTGCTAGACACAGCGTTATAAAAACTGGCCACATAGTCAATAAAAAAAGCAAATAACCAAAAAACCCACTATTAATAGTTATATTCACCGCTAACTTAACCCTGACGTTCTAAATATGAGCTGTATCGTATGACACCATGCAATCTGTTCTTTCTGGCGAACTATAGCATTATCAAAGCCACTTAGTGAATGCTTGATGCCTTAGCCGCTGAGCTCCGTTAACTGATTTACACCCGCTAAGCTTGTTATATCCGGAGTGTTGTCTAAACTATCTAATGACTTTGCTCTGCCACGACAAGGTCCGTCGTTCTACCTGTGAGCTTAGGGATGAGCCACTTCCTGTAGTATCTGGCCTTCCATTTTTTCTCAAAACCAGTAGAAAAACATCCCGCAATCTGACTATACTCCTACATTGGCTGCCCCTGCAGCACCCCGTCAATTTGTCGGATTTACTCCACGGGGTTTTTTATAACCTGAAACTGCTGGACAAAAGACTCCAAGAACTAAGCCCACCAGCAGCACATTTCCAGGATATCCATAAACAGGATACCTAAGAGTTGTTATGTCCTTCGAACATATAAGGCGCGTATGATGATTAGTTATATTCAAACCTGAGCTCATCAAGCCTTAATGGTTTTCTTATAAAATTTGCATTCGATAATGAGTATCTGCCCATCGCGCAATGCGCAAAGCATAGGGGAGGATTTATCGGAATCACCATTTCCACCGGTGTGATTATTAACCACCCAAAGAGTGAAATCAATCGTGTTATCTCTAACAAGATTGATATTCCCAGCATTCTGTTCACCTCGCAAAATATACTTACCCTGCTTATCTTTTATACCATGAGAGAGAGCCCCACTCCTTTATTAAAATAATAGATAAAAATATTAAGTCCACCATCTGATACAAGTACTTCCAATGACAGTTTGTCACCTGAAGCTGGATCAGACATTCTTGCATAACATTTTTTAATCACAACCCACCCACTCATTTTTGGGTAGGATATAAACAAGGCAGGGACTGCACTCAACAAGAAAATAACCTATCGGGCTATAGCTTTATAATAAGCCTGCCAGCGGTACTTATCCAATCTCAGTTGCCGCAAGCACTGAGTGCTTTCAATATCAGCCTGCAGATCTTCGTCGCTGTCCTTCGCGGCGTCACTTGCTTTGCACGGCGGGCTCATCAAATCCGGGGATGGAGTTGGCAGCATCGATGGCGCGCTGACGCAGCTGCACAGCATCATCATCAAACCTGCATACAATACGATTCGGAGACTGAACATATTTCACCACGTCACGGGTTATTGTTTTGTAGATGACCTTACCCGCTTCGTTAGCTGTAGCGGCCTTTTCCTCTACAGGCTTAATAGTATTCTCGGCCTTCTCTCTCTTATTTGAAGCCTGAGCCTTGATGTGATCAGCGTGAGAACTCCAGCCTGAGCGCCACGAAATCACGTTGGAGGCCAGCAGGATTGTTATAGCGATGATAACAACGGTTAAGCGATTCATCTTTGCTCCCATAAACAAACTTCACGCTCAATTTCCCTCCGGGTAATAAGTCCTTTCCACTGCTTACCTTTGGCATAGGTCCAGCGGCGCAGTTGATCGCACGCTCCTTTAGGGTCACCCTGGTTGATTTTGCGAAGCAGTGTGGAGGTCTGGAAGTTACCAGTTCCGACGTTATAGGCGAACGAGTACAAAGCCCCACGCATAGTTTCTGGGATCGGTTTTTTGATGTAAGGGTTGATCTGCCAGGCGACGGTATTCAGGTCTTTATTTAGTAGCGCCCGACACTCTGCCTCGGTATAGGTTTTGCCGAGCATGATGTCTTTACCTATGTGGCCGTAACAAACCGTCCAGACACCTACCACATCCTGATAAGGGTCGTACCGCACTCCCTCAAGCCCATCATTACCCGTCGGGCCAGTAATGAGTGCAGACGCAATCGCAAAGGCTCCACCGCCGACCGCAGCAAGAACGCTTTTACGTAGTGTCGGAGACATTATTCACCTCGCACAGCTTTTCGCCGGTCTTCTTTAATTTTGAAATACAGATTCGTCAGGTATGTCAGCAAGCCAAATACCAGACTTCCCAGAACACCAATAGCGGCCCACTGGGATGGGGATACTTTGTCGAGCAATTGCAACATCCAGAACCCCGCGTTACCTGCGGACGTTCCGTAGGCAATACCTGTTGTTAGCTTGTCCATTCGATACATACTCCACCTCCGGATTAACGGGGTGCTTTGTGCGTGTAGGGGGTCAGGCCCATCGGGCTGATTTAACAACGAGCCGTATCGATGATGATTCCCGTGAGCCTGAAATGAAAAAGGCCACGCAAATGCGCAGCCTTTGAATAGATCCGCTGGAAAAGAACAGCCCACGCGTTAACGTGGGCTTGAGGTGAAGTTGTGGTGCCGGGTGCCTCCCGGCAAGCCTTTGGTCAGCCACCATGACTCGCGCATTCGGTTTAGCAATAAAACAATACTGTTTACGCCCCTCCGCTCAGGGGGATTCACCACCCATAAAACTTAACATCTCAATAACGTCTCTTCAATGCCAAACGTCGCTATGACCTAATTTTTCGGCGTAAAGCATCCTTCTGTTCCGCTTCTTATTGCTTTGAGCCTCACTCCGTTGAAGGGGAAAGGAGTTCCTGCAAATGAATCCATCGCCTTCCTTGTTTTGATGATTTATTTGGGCAGATTACGAGCAAAAAAAACCCGCCAGAGAAGCGGGAAGAAAATTGGCAACCAAGGCTGTAACGAAAGGAAGGTGCACCTAATAGTCCGAGCTACCGATTTACCAGGAAGCATTCACTTTTGCCTTTACGTTCTATAAACATAGCAGGGCAACCGCAAAAGTAAACCCACTATGAAATATTCAATATGCTTAGTGACAGTGTGGTGCCGGGTGCCTCCCGGTGAGCATGCCCCAGTCGGCATGGCCCGCGCTGCATTTACAGGTTTCTGTAACTGACTGGTCGCCCCTCCGCATAGGGGGATTCACCACATCAATAATTTAGGATGCAAACATTCAAAGTGTCAATATCTGACCATACCGCCAGCGCCTCAGCCATAATATAAGCCAGCAACAGCCCACTTAAATTGTATGCATTCTGATACTTGAAGCTATTGCAAAGCCCTGACTCAATGCAGTCACCCACTGATATCAGGTAAATACGAGGTAAGTAAAATGCTATCTACTGATAACCAAAGAATTTCAGAGATTTTTGAACGTTTGGCAGAAATAGCAGCTAAAACCGCTGAATTAACAAGCAACCCTAATCTATCCCCTGCTCAAAAGTAGGCAGCATGTGACAGTTACTTTATCGAACATGATCAGTTAACAACCGAAGCCCTAGAGATCTTCAAAAAAATCATTAAAAATCCTCGGTGAATGCTGAAGCATGTGAGATTGCGTATGCAATACGACGATATGACAGGGGTATTGATGCAGCGCATCTCGCGAATACCCCTGTCGTATCGCCGGAAAGCAAAAACCCCGCACGGGCGGGGTCTTCGTTATATTCAGATTGTCGCTTTTTGTCGCTGCCGAGTGGCGCAGCTCTGCCAAGCATGAAGGGATTATCTAACTTTCTGGCCCATTTTCAATACAAAAAAGTCAACATAGCACTTTTTGCTAATCCGCATGAATCGCCTTATGAACAGAAAGGAAAGCTTTTGCTCTGAATATTTCAAGACACCAGCGCACTCTTTTCCGGGCCTCACTGTCTGTTAACCATGGCGCCACCAGCTGTATTTCCCGTGTTATGTCTGAGATTTTTTTGCGGGTGGTGTAATAGTTAACGCCAACGAGATAAACAGGATCACCCGTTTCAAATATCGCCAGTACACATCGTTCAACAAATTCAACATCATCCTCAGTGATCGCAGCGTCAATGGCGACAGTTGCAGGTTTTGGCCACAAAATGGCATGCGCCCTGCTTAGTGCCTGCCGCCCGCGATAGCCTTCACTCCTTGCCTGCTCAATTGCTGCCGTAAAGCGCTCTAATGCTCTATCTGACCAGTGATCACCCTTCATACCTCGCCAGCATGAATGTCCTGATGGTTTGCGAGGGGCCGCACCTCCTCTCATACCTTCTCCCCATACAGTAAGCAGAGATTTTATCCAGGCGGACTGAATGCCATTAAGGGGAGTGAATCGGCCCAGCCAGCTTTTGCGCGGGGCGGCGGCCACTGTTTCTAATCCTGCACGGTGTAGACGGCGTTGACGTGGTGTCATTCTGTTCTTCTCCTTATTACGCCAGAACGCCGAGCGCGTATGCCCGGTCCAGCAATTTAATAATCAATACCGGCTGGGTGCCGTATTCACGCTCAAAAGCGGCAGGGTCATGGTGCAAAGCACGGTGGTGCTTGCGGCATAATGGGATCGTAAAAATATCGTGGGCCTTGGTGCCTACGCCGCCCTGCCCCCAGCCAATAAGATGATGGGCATCATCTGCAGGCTGCCCACAGCACATACACGGCTGTTTTTTAACCCATGAGATAAAGTCAGCTGATAACCATCGGCTCCGCTTAGGTCTCGCGAATAGTGTCGCCGGTGCAACAGGATCGACGTTCACAGGAACCAGAGGTTTGCCCAGCGTTGTTTTTGCCGATGGCCTGATTGCTTTTTCGATACGGGGAGAAAGAATGCTGGTGGCCGGTACCGACGGAACGATCTCACTCTCCCTGTAAACAGATTTAATGCCATCGTCTTTAATACGCAGGGATCGGCGCGCCATTTCTTCTGTAATTTCATCGCCAATCCCGGCGCCTACCGCCCACCAGCATAGCTCCGCCAGTGACAATGATCGCTGAGCGTCCAGCCCAAGCGCGATGCGGGCAGTGTCGATTATCCAGTCAGCGTTATTAACACCTGCCAGTTGATCGAGGGTTTGTTCTGTTTGGTTTTTCAGCTCATTATCACAGTGCCAGCATGCGATTATTACCCCCGTCGAATGGCGAAACGGGACAAGTTCATGGTGATGGTAATCGGAATGTGTCCACTGACAGTTTTTAACCTGCCTAAGCAACCATGATTCGAGTGCACTAACCCCACCAGCTGCAGTGATAACTGCCTTCTTCATGAAAAAAGGTCTGATCCCCATATCATCCCGCAACGGCTGCCGGGCATCAGGAAGACGCCCGCTGGGTATCTTTTTCATGCTTGCCGGCGGTATTTCCACAAGAACTCGGCCGGCACCGAATAACGGCATTAATTCACTACCTGGCTTAAGCAGCACAATTCCAAGATGGCGTGCAATATCCACGTTAAGCAAAGCTCGCATCAGTCCCTCCACATCTTCTGTATGTAGGTCCTGTCAATCCGTGGCGGCTTCTTCGATTCCGGCAACAACACGCGGATCTCCCACGATGCAAAGTCTCTGGACAAGCTCTTCTCAACCACACAGTTATTTTTACGGTATCGCTCCACCAGCTCTGTAGCCTCAGCCTCTGAAAGTTGCTCGTGTAAAAACCAACTTTTCTTCATGGCTGATCACCGAACAGTCGCAAAAACTCAATCGCTCTTTCACGCGCGCCGGGTTCTTCAGCGATCATTTCCTGCAGCAACTGCACGGCGAGCATAGGCTCCTTACGCCCGACGATGGAAATTCCTCTGGAGACACGGCGAGAGAGTTTTATAAAATTTTTTCTCTCTAACGCACGCAGATGCAACAGGACAGCATTAGACGAGCTAACGCCGAGCATATCGGCCAGCTCAGATAGCGTAGGTGGGTAGCCATGCTGATTGATGTAGGCGGCCAGTAGATCGAAAACTTCCTGCTGTCGAAAAGTGAGTTTCGAAGACGAGAGTAAACCGGCGCTCGTTGAAGGAGCACCAGTCTGATGGGATTTTGATACTTCGGTTGTTTGCGTCATGGCTTCTCTCCGTGACGCAGCAGGTATAGGTTGTTCAGGCCTATGACGGGATTGTAACAGAACCAGGGGGAACCTGGTAACCAACTCCAGACTTAGCCTTTTCAATCATCTGTGAAAAAAGAGAGAGAGTCCCCACGATCTCATCCGGCTGCAAAGGCATAAACGAAACAGTGTCGCCGCGCCGGTACATCAGAGCGCGCTCACACACAGGAAAGGATGTCAGACGGGCAACGATCACCCCATCGTCGCATCTGATAATTGCATAGCCGGTGTTCGGCATTTCTTGTTTTTTACTCACAGCAAAATCCTCAAAATAAACCAGGCAAGCCACTGGACCTCAATTTAACAGAACCAGTCATCAGCGCTTTCCCAGGTGTCCTGCAGGATTCCCTCTACACGTTTTTTATCTCCGTCCATTCCACCAAGCACGGTCAACCCATCAGAGCTGGCCCGACGAATCACAAGACTGCAGTTATTAAAGTTTTGATCCAATCGCCGCAGTAGCTCCTTCTCCAGAGCAGGCACAGCGCCATCCGGCAATTTTTTTTGGCGATCAATTGTGATTTCCACTTTCATAACTAGCTCCTCACGCAAGTACTGTATAAATAAACAGTATACTTGTTAGGTGAAATGTTCAAGCGTTTAATGCCACTTTTCGCTAACCCATGCTCATGTTTAGATTGATCTTTTCTCCACAAAGGACGAAATCCGCTATCACAGGGATGCAGTCATTTTTGTGGTGATCAACACCGTTGATAGCTCCAGATTCCGCTCTTGGCACAGAGCGGACAACCTGAATGGGATGAAGGTCTGCTTCGAGCGAGGAGCGGAAGTTGACTTAATAAGATTACAAGGGGGCTTCAAATGTTACTGGCGCGATTTTCTGAGATACTTATAGCTTGAGCCCCTTCGCCTCAAATACTTCCATGCCGTCAAGCTTCTTGCGCCAAGTATAGAAAGTAGCGTCCGAAATAGTGTGTTTTGGGCTGAGTTGCTGGGCAGAAACCCCGGCTTCGGTTTCTCAAAGGAAGCTGGTGATCTGTTCGTCGGAAAAAAGCTTCTTCATGGGAATATGCTTATGTTATTGAAGAAGACATTATTAACATCACGGTGTATTAATGAACGGGGAGCAGGTCAATCCCCGTTATTCAGCATGATACCACTTATACAAACAAGTCATGGTGCCGCAATTGATAGGAAAATTGTAGTAAGAGTGCCTGCGTTGACAGTGAATGCGAAAGAGGAGGTGCTGCGCAATTTTAGCAGAAAAATATAAAAGAGCGCTGCTAACTCCCCTTTATTTTTAGTTCTTTAAAGATATCTTCGGTTACTAATCCATTTTTAATTAATTGTTGCACAATATTTTTATTTTCTTTGAAATCATCAAGATGCAAGCCATGATTTTTTTCATTGGCAATTCTCGTGATCACATGTACGCTATCTGTATAATCAACCTTATTTTTAAGCTCATTGAGCAAACTGATACTTGGCTTTAAAGTTGAAATTAGCTTACCAAACTCGATTTGTAACTCTTTGGATTGATGAGTGTTAATATAATCTTCAATAAAAGAGTCAAAATCGTCCTGCAACTCGACTTTAAGGTTTGCTATATCCTTCATAACATTTTCTAACTCAGAAGAATATGGCCGCCCATGTTTAAAATCGAATAAGAAAAGATTTGCTTTCTCAATACATTCGCAAATATAAAAAACTGTATAAAGGGAGAATTTTTGCTTAACTTTTAATTTCCCATAGGCATAGTGAACCAAAAGATGCTTAGCATTAATAATGTTTTTATTTTTTGACAGTTGATTATTAGTTGCAGGCGGGTAAATTACCACCTCAACATTATCTAAACTTTGAAAAGCTTTCAAAATAAGAGCTTCAACTTTATTCCAAGCGAGCCCCCCGTTACCACACCCTAAAGGTGGTATTGATATTGATGTGATTTTTCTTTCGACTATGGACTTTGTTAAAGATTCAAGGCCTTGCGAGATAAAATCATATGTTGATTTTTTTCTCCAACTATCCTTAGTGGGAAAGTTTACGATTATCTTTCCCTTTTCTTCAACAAGTAAAACCTGTCCAATTTTCATTGTACCAGTGCCACAAGCTCTTTTGTAAACTTCGAAATTATTGGGAAAGCTTTCTTTGAAAGCCAAAGCAATACCCTTTCCCATGACTCCTTGGCAGTTTACAGCATTCACAAGAGCCTGAGATGTAGAAGTTAGAAGATTTCCGCTTGCATACTTAATCATAGAATTAGAACATATAAGGGTTGACTGTTACAAATATACTTAATCCTTGTTTTTTTATCAAGTCTTCAACATATTTTTTTTCGTCGTCATTTTTGACATAGATGCAACAAAAATTTTCCGGCTCTACCGTTACACTTGATAAACACTCAGCCATACACACAGATTTGCATTCTGCATTTTTATAATCCCTTGTATTCATAAGCTCCCAGTTAATTTGAGTCATCCCTTGTTCATAATCTAAGAGGCTGACAGCAGAACTGGCGGATAATGGATGTTTAGGAATAATTTTCCAACCATTTTTACTGGCAAATATTCGTCTAACCGAAATAATGCAAAATGATTTTTCTTTATGGTCTTTCAAAACTCTTCCATCAAATGGATTTTTAGTAAAAAAATGAAAGGGAACCATTGTTTGCAAATTTAAAGCTTCGCGACCTGTTATTATTTCTCCGTCGGCCACATCAACAAACTCGCCTTTTACTGACGCACGGGATCTTAATCCTGTGTCTAAAATATTAGGGAGATTATCCATACATGTTAAATGATAGAGAAGAGCCTGATCTTCGATTTTTTTCCTTTCGCTCATTTCAACTTATCCTTTTAAATTCGCAGATCCACATATAAAACAAAACCTCACTGGCAGTCAAGATATTTAAGACCATTCTCATTGAATTTTTCCTATCAGTCTAATTTTTATCTTTTTTTTGGTGTGTGATTTTGCATTATTGATATACAAGGTAAAACAACTGTTCAGCGGTCTACAAATGCTGAGTGATTCCGATAGCCGGTTTGAGGAGCCAATGGCCATGGTGTATGCGCAGAACAAAATGAAAAAGGCAGGTATGCCTGAAAGAGTATGTATTGCCTGAAAACGCAACCGGCGACAGAGATGTTCGCTCAGAATCTGATTTCATCAACAAAGCCTAAGTCCATTGGAAACGGGTATGTGGAGAGCAAGGTTTAGATATGCTTAGTTCATAAGGTCACACTTGCAGATATTTGTGGGGTGATACGAGCTCTTAGCTGCGTTCTTTGAAAAACGCAGGGACATTCTGGCCTTCCCCATGAATACTAGTTTTCATTGCATCGATGTGTATGGGCAACGTCCACTCCTGGCACTCAGCGGACATCTTAGCTTTGCCTAACCCCGGAATAATTAAACTTAGCTTTGACATCCCGTACCAGCTGCTGTTGATTTTGTTTAAGGCATAATCAGCACCTCGCCGCATTGCGCAGGCAGCGGTTACGCATTTTGGCAAGCAACCAGAGTTCGTTTGCTGTTGTAGCCATCCCAAGCGTCGATGTGTAAACAGTCGCAGCCCGGCGCCACAGCTTTTTGTCTTCCAGGGTCTTCGCCAGGGACAGTGCGTCCTGGACTTTTTTCACATCTTCTTCAGATAATTGTGTTGCAGCCTGCGGCAGGGCAACATCGGGAACCTCAACGCCTGCAACCACTCGATAGACATACTGGTAGCCGTTATGGGTACGATGGAGTTTTCCCGCGGCATGGAGCTGCCGCAGTAAGTTACCTGCTGTACTGGCTTGCAAGTCGAGCGCATCGCAGACATCCTGCAGGATGCATTCTGGCGTCCGGCTAACGATGGCAAGCACCATCTGTGCTTTGGTTACTTTGGTTTTTGATTGTTTGGTCATGGTCAAAACTCGTTTACTTGGTTAAACCTGCCGCCTTGCGGCGTTTGTACTCTTCCATCAGAATCTGTGCTGGGGTCGGTCCTGCAGGGTGTCTCGGTGCTACCAACTGCTGACGAATTGGCGGAATCGAAAACCCGTTAGCCAGGTGTTTGCTCCATTTCGTGAGTAAGTTTTCTGCCAGTTTTTTCAGCTCTCCCTCCGTCAGGTTCCTCTCAACTCCGGTTCTGCGCATCTCAAGGCAAATGTGATACAGAACATCCTGTTTCCATGGGTATTTGTCGCTGCCCGAGTATCGGTAAGACTCATTCCTCCAACGCTTGTATTCCGCCATTACAGATTCGGATGTCAGATTGAACGGGTTAGCACCGCTGGCAGATACCAGAGCAACGAATTCAGCCAGATCCGGTGGCCATGTGTTACCCGCGGCGCAGCGCTCCATGCACTGACTGCAGACCAGAGTAATCTGGGCTTCACTCATCGATCCAATCTGGGCAATCCACATATCCGAGGGCGCCGCCCCGTTCTTCTGGGTCCACCGATTCGAAAATATTTCCCCCATGACTGTCCATAGCCGCCATGCCGTATCCGCCGCCAGCAAGTCCGTTTTGCTTTTCCCAGCGTTCTCTGGCTGCCTGAATTTCCTGAACTGCCCGGGATGCGGTGTTAACTGGTTGAATTCCTGCATGGTCTTTACCTCCGGTTGCTGGTTGTGGTTTAGATTTGGCTCTGGCACTTATCACGCTGCGGGCAAATTTCTGCTCCCATTGAATCTGAGTGAACACTTTCCCCTCGGATTTCCAGTACGCGATGAACTCTGCCAGCTCTGTCGGCAGGTATGCCGGTTCGGGAAGCGCTATACCCCAGGTAGCAGCCAGCCGCGGCCAGTCCTGTGACGGCAGCCAAAGGTCGTGCATGGTGAATTTCCCGATCGGAATATCCACTCCAGGCAGATACTGAGGTTGCTGGGGAAAATTTCTCTCCTGCGCATAGAGAGTGGGGTTTGATCCTTTTCCCTTCCCTTCCCTTCCTTTTCCGTCAGTGAGTCCTCCATGAGGATTCACTGAGTCCTCATGGAGCCCTCCTTGATTAGGAGCTCTCTTTTCTTCCTTTCCTGCCTTAGACTCAGTGAATTCTGGCGGAAGAGGTATTTTTGAGGCCGAAGGCCTGTTTATTTTTTGATGCTTAAGGAAACCTTTTATCTGCAAATAGCAGACATCATTCACTGAATACTCAGTGAGTAATCCATGAGTAATCAGTTCCTGTATTAGTGGTTCGCAATCGAGCGCGTCCGCAGGGAAGATTTGCATCTTCAACCGTTTTGGCGAACGCTCAAGGCATCCCATATCGTTGGCGAAGTTGAACAACCCGATAAACAGGAGACGCGCTGGAATTGAACATTCCACCACCTTCTCATCTGTCCAGAATTCAGGTTTAACTGTTCTGATGCGGGCCATCTGAAACCTCTTATTAACCAGCTGGTGCTGGTGGTCATTGTCAAAACTCGATTAGAAAAACTGCGGCGCTACGGCGCTGATGCTCGCCAGTAGTGGTCCCGCCGCATCTGCAGGGAGCATGTTAAAAAGTGCAATTGCAGCTTCCCGTATTTCACGCTCTAGTTTCTGCAGAGGTGCGCCAAGTAACTTGGCCTGGTGCGCTTCGCTGCATTCTTTGATCGCATTGGCCACCAGCTCAGTTTCAGTTAAGCCATGTTTTAGGCCATGTTTGCGCGCGATCTCTATCGGCATTGCATCAGCGATCGCCGCCGAAAGCTGGATGACATAACTGGTGTACTTCTCTGAACCGCCCTCGTTTTTCAGGTAGCGATACAGATTTTGTTTATTGACGCTGATACCGCGCCCGTTTTGTTTCTCCCACTGTTCGGCCACCAGTTGCGCGACGTGGTCTTGCGCACGCCCAGGTAATGAGGACTCCCATTCCTGAACGGCGGCCAAAATGGCTCGGCATTTCTTGCCGTCACGCCGACGGGGCAAATACTGATTTTCCGTTTTCAGTTGCATACTCATCACCGGAGTATGATTTTCAAAAGAGGTGGTTTGCATGGTCACTCCTTAGGTATTCCATCCGTTGGATTCGGATATAGATCAGGACGTAATTCATGAGGCGTAACGCCCGTTGCATTAAAAACCTGTAAAACTCGCGATGAAGGCACAATACCTTTTGTTTTCCACTGACTTACTGCCATGCCGCTTACTCCAAGCGTTGATGCTAATTTATTGGCTGAGCCAGCTACTCGAATTGCGTTATCAAGGGCTGTCATATCTATCTCCTCGTTAAGTTAGGCATAATAAAGCATAGGTTTATATTCAATGCAAATTTTTAATTTATTGTGGCTATAAACTAAACCTTTACAATGGGCTTATGAAAAACACTGAAGAACTCAACAACCAACTGATTGCTCGTTTGGAAGAAATTACTCAAAGAGGGATCAGCAAGGCGGATATGGCTCGCATTGCTGGAGTTACACCTCAAGCGGTGAATGGGTGGTTTAAGAAAGGAGTAATCAGTAAAAAGTCCGCAATTGCCCTCGCGGAAGCTGCCAATGTGTCTGTAACTTGGTTGCTTGGAGAGAAAGTATCTGAAGATTCAGGCCTCAAGCCAAATGAGAGCAAAATGTTACGTCTGTTTAGGCAGTTACCTGAGGCTGAACAAGAGAGAATGATCGATACGTTTGAAGTCCGCCTAAAAGAAATCGATGATTATGTTGAGAAATATCTCCGTGGTCGATTTAAGGCTAGCGACACTAACTAACATCTCTGATCTCACCCCATGAAACCGGCAAATGCCGGTTTTTTTTTGCCTGCCGCGCAGCCTCAATCACTCCAACAGCTCCCCTGTCTCGATTAAAGCAAAAGTTTGCATCTGTATAAATCCAATGTTGACATCAAACATAAACCAATGCTTTAATCATTCCATCGCAGCAAGTCATCGAGGCAGGAAGCCCACGTAGTAGCTGCCGGCGGCATACGAAACACCGGATGAGATGACGACAAGAAGAATTCGCAGCAGGTTATAACGTTCCGCCGGCCGGCGTTACAGGCATGAGATAGGGCATCACTATGAGAATAGATATTTCCAAGATAGGGAAAATTTACTTTTTACTCGTCTCCCCAATCAAACTCTCTGTCGCGCAGGATTTGGAGGCCCGATTCGGAGACCGCGTAATCATTGCAGCTTTTGGTACTGATATCACGTCCATGGGCCTGGCACCAGGTGATGAAATCGTAAGTGCTGGCTACCACCTTCACAGCCTGGATACCGCTGTTTTCGTAGCGCTCCACCATGCTATCGGTGCGGATACGCCAGTCGTGGTAGTCAAAGGGAAGGACGTAAGCATCTGAAAGGATTTTTTGGAATTCTTCGTAGTGAGCGGGATTTTCGTACCAGAAGACAGGTATAGGGCTACGAGACATTTTGCTCTCTTTTATTTGGCTGTGTGAGAGCGCCAAGAATACCACCGAGCCTGAAGTGGTGAAAAGACAGGCATGACGACTATCAGGCTTTTCAATGCGGTGAATGCGGCTATGCGCACGCGACACAGTTAAAAAAGTAAACATGGCGGTTATTCACACGTTGTGGGGAAAAAGTTGTCGGCGGTAGTTGTTAACTGGCTGCCGTCACCGGGAGGCACCCGGCGCCGCATTGCAAAACCACATCCTAATACTGAGTTAACTGGAGATAACTATGAAGGATTTTGCCCGAGTACCTACCGGGAACCAGGCGACCCGCCTGAACTGGTTCGAGGTGAGACTACGCCAGCTGTGTTACTTGCTGGCGCAGAAAGGAAACCCTGAGGCTGAGGCATGAATACCCTGTTTGCCCTTGTCATCAGCGTTTGTGCTCTCACTGGTGAATGCTCTGATGTTCTGATCGGTGTTTATCCATCAGAGGCCAGTTGCAACAGCAACGCCGATGAACAAAAAGTACAGGGCCAGTGCCTCCCCTACCGAAATGCACAAAACATGGCTGACGACCAACAGCCTGCAGTGAGTTTTTGAATCGAGTTTTGACCAATGGCCGTTACGGCCGGAGAAGTGATTATGGAATTTGGAATGAAACGCGTTCTGGCATCTGTCCAGGCCGCCGCCACTTTGAATAAGCTCTATGACGGCTCGCCCGTTTCACTGACGGCCATCAGTAAAGAGTCAAAGCTGTCTACTTCATACCTTGAGCAGATCTTCAAAAAGCTGCGGGCGGGTAACCTGGTTATTTCACAGCGTGGCCCAGGTGGTGGTTATAGCCCCCGCGGCGATGACATCACCGTTACAGAAGTGATCACTGCGGTATCTAAACTGCCAGCCCATAAAACTTTTGAGCCTATCCTGCGAGCGCTTGACGACGTTCGCGTATCACAGCTGCTGCGGGGCGATTCGCCAGCCCCATAAAGCACAAAACCCGCGCAAGGCGGGTTAAGTACCCGGTCAGCCGACCAAAGCTTTCCGGAATCGAGTTTTGACCAATGACCACCACCAGGGCGGCTGCCATCAGCTGCCGGGTATCTTACAATCCAAAGGAGCCCAAACGCAATGAACAACTACCCGTATCTCATTAAAGCGAAGGCAAAAGCAAACGAAGCGAAAAGTCTCTTCTGCTGGTTCTCTGCTAAATCCGATTCTCGCGCCGAGCGCAAAATCCTGGACATCCTGGAAGACGCTGAAATTAACGTTGGCCGCGGCGCCAGCCATCAGCTGCCGATCCGCACCAACTGGCTCATCGTTGATGACTTACCGGAAGAAGGTGTACTGGATGACACCTGGTGCGATCGCTACGAGCTTGGTGGTGAAGACGGGCTGACATGGCAAAAAATCGTTGCGCCGGCGGCTGCTGAACCACAGCCCTCCAGTAAACCAGAAAACGATATCTCTCCTGCAAATAGCGATGAAGAGGACTATTCGAACAATGAAGAAGCACTCTTCAACTTGGCGGAAATGTCATTCCGCACGCAGCTGCTTGCCCAGTATATGGCCGACGAGCGTCACGTGTATCACATTAGCATTCCTCATCGTAACCGCCTTTCAGCGATGGAAATGGATACGGATAATCACAGTGTGCAGAATCTGCTGCTGACGGCAGAAAATATTCCGGAGCTTAAAAAATATGATATGCCTGGCCTGTGGAAATTTACCAGTGCATTTAAGAGCGTATTTCCTGTGGGGAAACGCCATGAGCTCGGCAAGCAAATTCAGTTCGCCAAATTGTGGCTTGAAACGTCGCACATTGACCGCGGGATCCTTACAAAGGAATGGGCTGCTGGAAACTATATCACCTCAATAAACAAAACCGATGCCGGCGCCAATGCTGGCGGCGGAAACAAAACTGACCGCAATCCGGATTATCAGCATTCGCTGGATACTCTGGATATAGAGATCGCGCTTGCAACGATGCCTATGGATTTTGACATCTATAATTTTCCGGCATCAGTCCACCGCCGCGCGAAGGAAATAGTACAGAAGAAAGAAAGTCCATTTAAAGAATGGTCTGCAGCATTACGGAGCACACCAGGCATCCTTGATTATTCCCGTGCAGCGATTTTTGCACTGATCAGGGAAGCATCCAGTGGAATAACTCCTTTTCCAGATCGGTTGCGTGGCTACATCAACGCGAATCTGACTGAACATATGCATGATACCCCGAGCGCTGAAACGCTTGCCAAGGCGGGGCATATTCCATCTGCAGCAGTCACTCTGGATGCAATAAACCAAGCAATCGCCGGAGAGGATAGCAGCGCAAACCTGGAAACACTCTCCTCCGACTTTAAAGCAGTTGGTACCGAACTGGTAAAAGAGGCTCAAAAGCAACGTCCAGACGCTAATCAGGATCTGGCCTCCGAGCGCGGCGAATATGTTGAAGGGATTAGCGACCCTACGGATCCGAAGTGGGTAACCGAAGACCTTACCAAGACCAGGCAGCCTGAAGTTTCAAAAATTGGGGACGGAGTATTTTCCATTGAAGGTCTTGTTGACGTTACGGGCAAGGTTAACCAAAAAGAAAAAACAGATGAAGTTGTTCATCAAACGGATTCTGTAGATATTGAATCCGGTCATCATAATAAGGAGGAAGATCAGCCAATTGATTATGTTCACGTTATGGTTGATCTGGAAACCATGGGTAAAAAACATAACGCCCCTATCGTCGCTATTGGTGCGGTTGTTTTTGACCCGGCAACCGGCTCTATTGGAGAAAGTTTCTATAAAGTCGTATGCCTTGAATCCTCCGTGAACTGGGGCGCCGTAATCGATCCATCTACTGTTATCTGGTGGCTTAGACAGTCCTCCGAAGCACGCTCTGCGATCGTAAATGATGATGCTATCCCGTTGCAGGATGCATTACTCCAGTTCAGAGAATTTGTTTCTGATAATGTTGCTGGTGGGAGCAAAAAGGCGCAGGTATGGGGTAACGGTGCGTCATTCGACAACTCTATTCTGCGTTCTTCTTACGATTGCATTGCTGAAGATTATCCGTGGGAATACTGGAACGATCGGGACGTACGAACAATGGTAGAGCTCGGCCAAGCCATTAGCTTCGACCCCAAAACAACGATCCCGTTTGAAGGGTCTCGTCACAATGCCCTCGCTGATGCTATTCATCAGGCCCGCTATGTATCAGCGATCTGGCAGCGAATAATTGCCGGCAATCAGGTGCTGCAAAAATTGATGCAAAACTGATTTTGTATTTTCAGATACTGGCCCAGCAATGGGCCATGATGAGGTAAAACATATGCTCCAGATGTTAACCCTTGAAGAGTGGGCAAACGAGAAATACAGAAGCAATCCTCCAAGTGTTTCCACTCTCAGGAATTATGCTAAACAGAATATGTTTTCTCCCCCAGCCAAAAAAGAAGGTCGATTCTGGCGCGTCAGGGAGGATGCTGAGTTGGTCGGTACATTGACCACTCCTGTAGTAAAGAAAAGCGACCCTGTTCTTTTGCAGAGGATTTTGAACGATGGCTGCCAGACCACGTAAAAATAATATATCTATTCCAAATTTATACCCGCTCTTCAGCAGAAAGGTTAATAAAGTATACTGGCGTTATAAGCACCCGATAACTGGTAAGTTTCATAGTCTAGGAACAGACGAAGCAGAGGCCACGGCAATAGCTATTGAAGCAAATAAAAGACTGGCGGAACAACAAACCCGCCAGATAATGGCAATCACTGACAGAATTTCCACCAGCTCAGGAAAATCAATATCAACTAACACCTGGCTTGAACGTTACTGGAAGATTCAGCAGGAAAGATTGAAGTCCGGAGATATTAAAGAAAACACTATCAAACAAAAAGCAAAACCAGTATCTCTGCTTAAGGAACGGGTAGGAATGAAATTAATATCCGCTGTCAATGTTCGAGATGTTGCGCAAATTCTTGATGAATATTTAGCGGAGGGACAACCCAGAATGGCTCAGGTCATTCGCTCTGTCCTAATAGATGTTTTTAAAGAAGCTCAGCATGCGGGAGAAGTACCTCCTGGTTATAACCCTGCACTAGCAACTAAACAACCTCGTAGAAAGATCACTCGCCAGCGCCTCACTCTTGAGGAATGGCAAAAGATTTTTGATATAGCCGATGAAAATCACAAATACATGGGGAACGCCATGCTTTTAGCCATAGTAACAGGACAGCGACTAGGTGATATATCCCGTATGAAATTCTCGGACATCTGGGACGATCATCTACACGTTGAGCAAGAGAAAACCGGAAGCAAAATCGCTATACCATTAGCTCTGCGTTGCAACGCAATCAACTGGAGCCTCCGAGATGTAATCAGTCGTTGCCGGGATTATGCAGTAAGCCCTTATTTGGTTCATTTCTTTAGAACCACCTCACAGGCTGAGCGAGGAGCACAGGTGAAACCCAGAACACTGACCATGAATTTCAGCAAGGCAAGAGACAGTGCAGATATTGACTGGGGACAAGGTACACCGGCAACTTTCCATGAACAAAGATCGCTTTCCGAGCGGTTATATAAAGCCCAAGGTATAAACACGAAAGATTTACTTGGACATAAAACTCAACAACAAACGGATAGGTACCATGATGATCGTGGGAAGGGGTGGACAACGGTGGCCTTATGAGGTTTTTCGGGAGGGGTTTTGATAACTTGTTTTGATAAAATTTTGATAACCGTTCGAAAACTAATAATAAAAACGGGAACCACCAGGTTCCCGTTCTGACATAATCTGGGGGCCAGATTACATGTTCGCGATAATCGCGTCGCCAAACTCTGAACATTTCAGCAGTTTAGCGCCTTCCATCAGACGTTCGAAGTCATAGGTTACGGTCTTGGCGGCGATAGCGCCTTCCATGCCTTTGACGATCAGGTCTGCGGCTTCGAACCACTGCATGTGGCGCAGCATCATCTCTGCGGACAGGATGATGGAGCCCGGGTTCACTTTGTCCTGGCCGGCATACTTCGGCGCAGTACCGTGAGTCGCTTCGAACAGCGCGCACTCGTCACCGATGTTGGCGCCCGGGGCGATACCGATACCGCCAACCTGCGCCGCCAGGGCGTCAGAGATATAGTCGCCGTTCAGGTTCATACAGGCGATAACGTCGTATTCCGCCGGACGCAGCAGGATCTGCTGCAGGAACGCATCGGCGATCACGTCTTTCACCACGATCTCTTTGCCGGTGTTCGGGTTCTTGATTTTCACCCAAGGACCGCCGTCGATCAGCTCGCCGCCGAACTCTTCGCGAGCCAGCTGGTAGCCCCAGTCTTTGAACGCGCCTTCGGTGAACTTCATGATGTTGCCTTTGTGCACCAGAGTGACGGAATCACGATCGTTGGTGATCGCGTATTCAATCGCGGCGCGCACCAGGCGTTTGGTGCCTTCTTCAGAGCACGGCTTGATGCCGATGCCGCAATGTTCCGGGAAGCGAATTTTCTTCACACCCATCTCATCGCGCAGGAATTTGATCACTTTGTCTGCTTCCGCAGAGTCGGCTTTCCACTCGATACCCGCATAGATATCTTCTGAGTTTTCACGGAAGATAACCATGTCGGTCAGTTCCGGGTGTTTAACCGGGCTCGGGGTGCCCTGGTAGTAACGTACCGGACGCAGGCAGACGTAAAGATCCAGCTCCTGGCGCAGCGCCACGTTCAGAGAACGAATGCCGCCGCCGACTGGGGTGGTCAGAGGACCTTTGATAGCAACGCGGTAGTCACGAATCAGATCGAGGGTTTCAGCTGGCAGCCAGACGTCCTGGCCATAGACGTGGGTTGATTTCTCACCGGTGTAAACTTCCATCCAGGAAATTTTACGCTCGCCCTTATAGGCTTTCTCAACGGCGGCATCAACCACTTTCAGCATCGCTGGGGTAACGTCAACGCCGATACCGTCACCTTCAATGAACGGGATAATCGGATTGTGAGGGACGTTCAGTTTGCCGTTTTGCAGGGTGATTTTTTGACCTTCCGCCGGAACTACTACTTTGCTTTCCATTAACCTCTCCTTCGAGCGCTTCTGGTTCTGCTCTTCCCTCTTCACGCGAGCCTGGTGTTGGCTGAGTCGGCCAGCTTCGGCGTACCGGGTCTTCCCGCTAACCGGAGCTATCGCGTCCGTGTCGCCTTCCTGCCTGTAGTGCGAATCGGTTTGAGCAATTTTTTGTTAATAATTTGTAATGAGCATGTCAATACTACCTGAATGTTTGCGTCCATGAAAGGCATTCGTAATTAGGCTATAATGCGGCAATTGATAAAGCCTGAAAATACCATGCAGAAAACTTCATTTAGAAAACATCGCGTTGAGCGATTCAGCACACAACAAGTCACCAGACAACGTAAAGAACGCCAGCCAAAAACTGTGATCTTGTTCAATAAACCCTATGATGTGTTGCCGCAATTTACCGATGAAGCCGGGCGCAGCACGCTGAAAGATTTTATTCCGGTGGCGGGCGTTTACGCCGCAGGTCGGCTAGATCGCGACAGCGAAGGCCTGCTGGTGCTGACCAACGACGGCGCGCTGCAGGCGAAGCTGACCCAGCCGGGTAAGCGCACCGGCAAGATCTACTATGTTCAGGTGGAAGGCGAACCCACGCCCAAGGCGCTGACCGCCTTGCGCGACGGCGTAACCCTTAACGACGGCCCCACCCTGCCTGCCGGCGTAGAACTTGTCGAGGAACCCGTCTGGCTGTGGCCGCGCAACCCGCCGATTCGTGAGCGCAAATCGATTCCCACCCGCTGGTTGAAAATCACGCTCTACGAGGGACGCAACCGCCAGGTGCGCCGGATGACCGCCCACGTCGGCTTCCCCACCCTGCGGCTGATCCGCTACGCCATGGGCGGCTATACCCTCGACGGACTGGCCAACGGCGACTGGCGCAAAGCCGAATAACTGAAAAGGAAAAGCGATGTTTAAACCTCATGTCACCGTTGCCTGCGTGGTTCACGCCCAGGATAAATTTCTCATCGTCGAAGAAACCATTAACGGCAAAGCGCTGTGGAACCAGCCGGCCGGCCATCTCGAGGCCAATGAAACGCTGCTGCAGGCCGCCGAACGTGAACTGTGGGAAGAGACCGGCATTCGCGCCACGCCGCAGCACTTCATCCGCATGCATCAGTGGCTGGCTCCCGATAACACGCCGTTTCTGCGCTTCCTGTTCGCCATCGAACTTAGCGATCTGTGCGCCACTGAACCACACGACAGCGATATCGATCGCTGCCTGTGGCTCAGTGCTGAGGAAATTCTTAACGCGCCGAACCTGCGCTCGCCGCTGGTTGCCGAAAGCATTCGCTGCTACCTGCAGGACCCGCGGCAGCCGCTGTCGCTGATTGGCGCATTTAACTGGCCGTTCACAGGGGGTGAATGAACGGTGAGCGCGTGCTAGAATACGCCGCCTCGAAGTTCAATGTAGCGAGTATTTCCATGTCAGAAAGCCAGAAAAAAGTGATCGTCGGCATGTCCGGCGGCGTCGACTCCTCGGTCTCCGCGTACCTGCTGCTGCAGCAAGGGTATAAGGTGGAAGGCCTGTTCATGAAGAACTGGGAGGAAGACGACGGCGAGGAATACTGCACCGCCGCCGCCGACCTTGCCGATGCGCAAGCGGTCTGCGATAAGCTGGGCATTGAACTGCACACCGTTAACTTTGCCGCCGAATATTGGGATAACGTCTTTGAGCTCTTCCTGGAAGAGTACAAAGCCGGCCGCACGCCGAACCCGGATATTCTGTGCAATAAAGAGATCAAATTTAAAGCCTTCCTCGAGTTTGCTGCCGAAGACCTCGGCGCCGACTACATCGCCACCGGGCACTATGTGCGCCGCGCCGATGTCGACGGTAAAAGCCAGCTGCTGCGCGGCCTCGACGGCAACAAAGATCAGAGCTACTTCCTCTACACCCTTAGCCACGAGCAGATTGCCCAGAGCCTGTTCCCGGTGGGTGAGCTGGAAAAACCGCAGGTGCGTAAGATCGCCGAAGAGCTGGATCTGATCACCGCGAAGAAAAAAGATTCCACCGGCATCTGCTTTATCGGCGAGCGTAAATTCCGCGATTTCCTTGGCCGCTATCTGCCGGCGCAGCCGGGCAAAATCCTCACCGTCGACGGCGAGGAGATCGGTACTCATCAGGGGCTGATGTACCACACCCTGGGCCAGCGTAAAGGGCTGGGTATCGGCGGCACCAAAGAGGGTAGCGAAGATCCATGGTACGTGGTCGATAAAGACGTTGAGAATAATATTCTTATCGTCGCCCAGGGCCATGACCACCCGCGCCTGATGTCCGTCGGTCTGATTGCCCAACAGCTGCACTGGGTAAACCGTGAACCGCTACAAGGCACCCTGCGCTGCACGGTGAAAACCCGCTATCGCCAGACCGATATCCCCTGCACCGTTACCGCGCTGGATGAAGACCGTATCGAAGTCCGCTTCGATGAGCCGGTCGCGGCGGTGACCCCGGGCCAGTCCGCAGTGTTCTATTTAGGGGAAGTGTGCCTCGGCGGCGGAATTATTGAACAACGACTGCCTCTGCAGTCCTGAACGCGCGTTATTTCCGCCGGGACGAACCGCCCTGGCGGCTGACAAGGAGTATGTGTGGCGAAGAATTACTATGACATCACCCTGGCGCTGGCTGGCGTTTGCCAGGCGGCGCGACTGGTTCAGCAACTGGCGCATCAGGGACATTGCGACAGCGATGCCCTGCATGTGTCGCTGAACAGCATCATCGACCTCGATCCTGAGTCGACGCTGGCGGTGTTCGGTGGCAGTGAAGCCAATCTTCGCCTCGGTCTTGAAACGCTGCTAGGGGTGCTCAATACCAGCAGCCGTCAGGGCCTCAATGCTGAACTGACGCGCTATACCCTGAGCCTGATGGTGCTGGAGCGCAAGCTCGCCGCCAGTAAAGGGGCGATGGACACGCTCGGCAACCGCATCGCCGGCCTGCACCGTCAGCTGGAACACTTTGACCTGCAGTCCGAAACGCTGCTCAGCGCCATGGCGGGCATCTATGTCGATGTGATAAGCCCGCTGGGGCCGCGTATTCAGGTGACCGGCTCCCCTGCCGTGCTGCAAAGCCCGCAGGTGCAGGCGAAAGTTCGCTCAGCGCTGCTGGCGGGTATTCGCGCCGCGGTGCTCTGGCATCAGGTGGGCGGCGGACGTCTGCAGCTTATGTTTTCCCGTAATCGTCTGGTTAACCAGGCAAAGCAAATTCTTGCTCATTTAACCCCGGAGTTGTGATCTATGGAATTATCCTCACTGACCGCCGTTTCCCCTGTAGACGGCCGCTACGGCGATAAAGTCAGCGCGCTGCGCGGTATCTTCAGCGAATTCGGTTTGCTGAAATTCCGCGTTCAGGTGGAAGTACGTTGGCTGCAAAAACTGGCCGCCCACGCAGCGATCAAGGAAGTTCCTGCTTTTGCTGCCGACGCAAACGGTTTCCTTGATAAAATCGTCGCCGATTTCAGCGTTGAAGACGCGGAGCGCATCAAAACCATCGAGCGCACCACTAACCACGACGTGAAAGCGGTAGAGTATTTCCTGAAAGAGAAAGTCGCTGACGTCGCCGAGCTGCACGCGGTATCAGAGTTTATTCACTTCGCCTGTACGTCTGAAGACATCAATAACCTCTCCCACGCGCTGATGCTGAAAACCGCCCGCGACGAAGTGGTTCTGCCTTACTGGCGCAAACTGATTGACGCGGTAAAAGATCTGGCGACCCAGTATCGCGATGTGCCGCTGCTCTCCCGTACCCACGGCCAGCCGGCAACGCCGTCCACCATGGGTAAAGAGATGGCGAACGTCGCCTACCGTATGGAGCGCCAGTATCGTCAACTGAACCAGGTGGAAATCCTCGGTAAAATCAACGGCGCGGTGGGTAACTACAACGCCCACATCGCCGCCTACCCGGAAGTCGACTGGCATCAGTTCAGCGAAGAGTTCGTTACCTCGCTGGGTATTCAGTGGAACCCGTACACCACGCAGATCGAGCCGCATGACTATATCGCTGAGCTGTTTGACTGCATCGCGCGCTTCAACACCATTCTGATCGACTTCGATCGCGACGTGTGGGGCTACATCGCGCTCAACCACTTCAAACAGAAGACCATCGCCGGGGAAATCGGCTCCTCCACCATGCCGCACAAGGTGAACCCGATTGACTTCGAAAACTCCGAAGGCAATCTCGGCCTGGCCAATGCGGTCATGCAGCACCTGGCCAGCAAACTGCCGGTTTCCCGCTGGCAGCGCGACCTGACCGACTCCACCGTTCTGCGTAACCTCGGCGTGGGCATCGGCTATGCGCTGATCGCCTATCAGTCCACCCTCAAAGGGATCAGCAAGCTGGAGCTGAACCAGGATCGCCTGCTGGACGAACTGGATCACAACTGGGAAGTACTGGCTGAGCCGATCCAGACCGTGATGCGTCGTTACGGTATCGAAAAACCGTACGAGAAGCTGAAAGAGCTGACCCGCGGCAAACGCGTGGACGCGGAAGGGATGAAGCAGTTTATTGACAGCCTCGCCCTGCCGGAAGAGGAAAAAGTGCGTCTCAAAGCGATGACCCCGGCCAACTATATCGGTCGGGCAACCACCATGGTTGACGAGCTGAAGTAATCGCCCTGCCCCTCTTTCCGCCGGAAAGAGGGGCGTTTTATCGCCGGAAAGCGATCAGATCCAAACGTCGTTCACCGCCGTCCGCTCGCCGCCCTCGTGGCCGGTATTCAACACCCCGCGCGGCTCAATCAGCATCAGCTTCGCTTCCGTCTCCGCCGAGGTCTTATGTTCCACCCCGCGCGGCACGACGATCATCTCCCCGGCCTTCACCAGCACATGCCCGTCGCGGAAGTCCACGCGCAATACCCCCTCCACCACCATCAATGTCTCATCGGTTTCCGGGTGGCTGTGCCAGATAAAGTCGCCGGCGATGCGCACGACCTTGAACTGATAGTCGTTCATTTCAGCCACCACTTTGGGCTGCCATTGTTCGCTGAACAGGGAAAATTTATGAGCAAGATTAACGAGTTGAAACATGGGCTGTCTCCTTATGATAAAGGCAGTCAGCATAGTTCGCCTCGCCGCGGTCACGCTTGAACGATTGTGCAACCTGAACCGCGCTAGCCGCGGATCGCCCGCAGCCAGCGGCCCGGAGAGAGACCAAAGCGGCTGATAAACTGGCGCGTCATGTGGCTCTGATCGGCAAAGCCCGCGTCGGCGGCAATATCCACCAGACGTTCCCCGGCGCGCATCCGCTGGCGGCAAAAATCGAGCCGACGCATCATGACGTAACGCCACGGGCTGGTGCCGTACAGCGTTCTGAAATCCCGGCTCAGGCTCCAGCGGTCCCGGCCGCTGACCTGCGACAGGGTGTCGAGGGTCATATCCTGCATAAAACAGGCATGAATATACTCCCGGGCCCTCTCCGCCGCCTGATAATCAAACGCCTGGCGACGGGAACGTTGGCCGCCGACAACGGCCAGGGTCTGCGCCAGGTCGTACAGAGCATCCTCTTCCTCCAGCGGCTCGAAGGTATCCGTGACCGCTTTCAACAGCGGCTGCGCGGCGCGACGTAGCCGTGGATCCGCCGACAAGCCGTCGGGGATAAACGGTAGTGGCCTGCCGCCGAGTATCTTCTGGATCAGCGCCGGTTCGATATAAACCATGCGGTAGTGAAACCCCGCCTCGGTGCCCGCCTCGCCATCGTGTATTTCGTCCGGATGAAGCACCATCGTTCCGCCGGGCAGGCTGTGCTGGAGTCCGCCGCGATAGTGAAAGCTCTGCACGCCGGCGATCGTCTGGCCGATGGCGTAGGTATCATGCCGGTGCGGCTCATAGCCGTGGCCGCCGAAGAAGGCTTCGATGCGTTCCGTCCGGCTGGGCGATTGCGCCAGCCTGACCCAGTCCGCGCTCTGCTGCTGAGACATAATGGATAACCTGCGACGTTCTTGAGGGGTGATTCCAGCACTATTACACAAAAAATTAACATCACCAACCCGCTCGCCGTTCGCATCCTGCCGCTGGGCGTTTACTGAAATTACGCATAGAATGAAGGAGTTCCATGCAGTATGCGCAAAGGGCGCCGCCGAATGCTGGCCAGCCCGGGGCACCAGGGGCCCTTTTTATAAAAAGCTTTATTTAACAGCCGTTTATATTTTGCGTATATAATGAGCGTCAGACTACTATCGAAAATGCTAGGGAGAACAGCCATGCGCGTACTCGTGGTTGAGGATAATGCCCTGCTGCGTCACCACCTCAAAGTTCAGCTGCAGGAGCTGGGCCATCAGGTCGATGCGGCGGAAGATGCCAGGGAAGCGGACTACTATCTGGGCGAACATCTCCCGGATATCGCCATCGTCGATCTCGGCCTGCCGGATGAAGACGGTTTATCACTGATCCGCCGCTGGCGCAGCCACGACGTGTCGCTGCCGGTGCTGGTGCTGACCGCCCGCGAAGGATGGCAGGATAAAGTGGAAGTGCTGAGCGCCGGGGCGGATGATTACGTCACCAAGCCTTTCCATATTGAAGAGGTTGCCGCCCGCATGCAGGCGCTGCTGCGCCGTAACAGCGGTCTGGCCTCGCAGGTGATCTCCCTGCCGCCGTTCCAGGTCGACCTCTCCCGGCGCGAGCTGTCGGTGAATGACCAGCCGATCAAGCTGACCGCCTTTGAATACACCATTATGGAAACCCTGATCCGTAACCGCGGCAAAGTGGTCAGCAAAGATTCGCTGATGCTCCAGCTTTACCCGGATGCCGAACTGCGAGAAAGCCACACCATCGACGTGCTGATGGGTCGGCTGCGCAAGAAAATTCAGGCTCAATACCCACAGGACGTCATCACCACGGTGCGCGGCCAGGGCTATCTGTTCGAATTGCGCTGATGAAGGGACTGTTGCGGCATATCTTCCCGCTGTCATTACGGGTTCGCTTCCTGCTGGCGACCGCCGGGGTGGTGCTGGTGCTCTCCCTGGCCTACGGCATGGTGGCCCTGGTGGGCTATAGCGTTAGCTTCGATAAAACCACCTTTCGCCTGCTGCGCGGCGAGAGCAATCTCTTTTATATGCTGGCGAGATGGGAAAACGGCGCTATTGACGTCGATATCCCGGAAAACCTGAATATGGAAAGCCCGACGGTGACCCTTATCTACGATGAGCAGGGCAAACTGCTGTGGGCGCAGCGTGATGTTCCATGGCTGGCGAAACGCATTCAACCGGAATGGCTGAAACGCAATGGCTTCCATGAGATTGAAGCCGATGTCGACAGCAGCAGTATGCTGTTGCGCAATAACCATGAGATTCAGGAACAGCTGGACGCTATCCGCGAACAGGGCGACGACTCTGAGATGACCCACTCGGTGGCGATCAACCTCTACCCGGCCACCAGCAAAATGCCTCAGCTCAGCATTGTGGTGGTCGACACCATTCCGGTGGAGCTCAAGCGCAGCTATATGGTGTGGAGCTGGTTTGTCTATGTGCTGGCCGCCAACCTGCTGCTGGTGATCCCCCTGCTGTGGGTCGCCGCCTGGTGGAGCCTGCGGCCCATTGAGTCGCTGGCCAAAGAGGTGCGCGAACTGGAGGAACATCACCGCGAAAAGCTCAATCCCAACACCACTCGCGAGCTGACCCGGCTGGTCAGCAACCTCAACCGCCTGGTTCGCAGCGAGCGCGAACGCTATGACAAATACCGCACTACCCTCACCGATCTCACTCACAGTCTGAAAACGCCGCTGGCGGTGATGCAGAGTACACTGCGCTCGCTGCGCGGCGAGAAGATCAGCGTCGACGAGGCGGAGCCGGTGATGCTGGAGCAGATAAGCCGCATCTCGCAGCAGATTGGTTATTACCTGCATCGCGCCAGCATGCGCAGCGGCGGCACCCTCTTGAGCCGGGAATTACACCCGATCGCCCCCCTGCTTGACAGCCTGACTTCCGCTCTCAACAAGGTCTATCAGCGCAAAGGGGTCAATATCTCGCTCGACATCTCGCCGGAGATCACTTTTGTCGGCGAGCAGAACGATTTTATGGAAGTGATGGGTAACGTTCTTGATAACGCCTGTAAGTATTGCCTGGAGTTCGTGGAAGTTTCCGTGCGCCAGACCACCGACAGCCATCTGCACATCCTGGTGGAAGACGATGGGCCGGGGATCCCGCAGAGCCAGCGCCGGGCCGTTTTCGACCGCGGCCAGCGGGCTGATACCCTGCGTCCCGGCCAGGGGGTAGGGCTCTCCGTTGCGCGTGAAATTGTCGAACAATATGATGGAGAGATCATCGCCGGGGAAAGCCTGCTCGGCGGCGCCTGCATGGAGGTGGTGTTTGGCCGCCAGCAGATGGAAGATAAACAGAGTTAATCGTTGAGATTTTTCACGGCGCCTGCATCGCCAGGGCGCCGCATCCGTTATAATCCCTGTCAGACACCTGCAGTGGAATATCAATATGGATTATCAATTAACGCTTAACTGGCCCGACTTTATCGAACGCTACTGGCAAAAACGGCCGGTGGTATTGAAGCGCGGCTTCGCCAATTTTATCGACCCCCTAAGCCCGGACGAACTGGCAGGACTGGCCATGGAGAGCGAGGTCGATAGCCGCCTTGTCAGCCATCAGGATGGAAAATGGCAGGTCAGTCACGGTCCTTTCGAAAGCTACGATCACCTGAGCGAAAACAACTGGTCCCTGCTGGTGCAGGCGGTTAACCACTGGCATGAACCGTCCGCAGCGCTGATGCATCCGTTCCGTGCCCTGCCGGACTGGCGTATCGACGACCTGATGATCTCCTTCTCGGTGCCGGGAGGCGGCGTCGGCCCGCATCTGGATCAGTATGATGTGTTTATCATTCAGGGCACCGGCCGTCGGCGCTGGCGCGTTGGGGAAAAGGTGCCGATGAAACAGCACTGCCCGCATCCGGACCTGCTGCAGGTTGACCCCTTCGAGGCGATCATCGATGAAGAGATGGAGCCTGGCGATATTCTCTATATTCCGCCGGGATTCCCGCATGAGGGTTATTCGCTGGAAAACTCGCTTAACTATTCGGTCGGCTATCGCGCGCCGAATGCCCGCGAGCTGTTTAGCGGCTTTGCCGACTATGTCCTCCAGCGCGAACTGGGCAGCCAGCGCTACGCCGATCCGGACGTGCCGTCCCGCGACCATCCGGCGGATATTTTACCGACCGAACTCGACCGCCTGCGCGAGATGATGCTGGGTCTGATTAACCAACCGGAGCACTTTAAGCAGTGGTTCGGCGAGTTTATCACCCAGTCGCGTCATGAGCTCGACGTCGCGCCGCCGGAGCCGCCGTATCAGCCAGATGAGATTTACGATGCCCTGCAGCAGGGCGATACCCTGGAACGCCTGGGCGGCCTGCGGGTGCTGCGCATTGACGGCGAGGTATTCGTTAACGGCGAGAAGATCAACTCCCCGCACCGTCCGGCGCTGGACGCCTTAGCCACCCATCTGACGCTGCGCGCCGACCATTTTGGCGATGCGCTGGAAGATCCTTCTTTCCTCGCCATGCTGGCAGCGCTGGTCAACAGCGGCTACTGGTTCTTTGGCGACTGAGCCATCATCCTGCCCGGCGGCGCTGCGCTTGCCGGGCCTACGGGTTCCGCGCTCACCGGCTGGACCGTAGGCCGGATAAGGCGAAGCCGCCATGCGGCATCTTGTCCGACACGCGGCCTTACCGGGCCGCCTGAGAAGATTAATGCCCTTTGCGTGCCGCCGTCAGCTCGGCGATACGCACGATCACCTGCACCGCTTTCTCCATTCCTTCCAGGGTGACAAACTCATGTTTGCCGTGATAATTGTAGCCACCGGTAAACAGGTTTGGGCATGGCAGTCCCATAAATGAGAGCTGCGCGCCGTCGGTGCCGCCGCGGATCGGCTTCATCTGCGGTTCAATATCGCAGTCCACCATCGCCTGGCGGGCAATATCGACCACGTGCGGATGGGCGATCACCTGCTCATGCATGTTGTAATAACTGTCCTCGATCACCAGCTCAATATAACAGTCCGGGTGCAGTCCCTTGCCGACCTTTTTGGCGATCTCCATCATCTTGCGCTTGCGCGCCTCGAAGTGCTTACGGTCAAAATCGCGGATGATGTAATGCATCTCGGCTCGATCGACGCTGCCTTTCATGCTGGTGAGGTGATAAAAACCTTCATAGCCTTCAGTGGTCTCCGGCGCTTCATCGGCCGGTACTTCGGCATGAATGCGCGCGGCCAGCGACAGCGCGTTGACCATCACCCCTTTCGCGGTGCCGGGGTGCACGTTATTACCGACAATTTTTATCGTCACCGAGGCGGCGTTGAAGTTTTCAAACTCCAGTTCGCCGACCCCGCCGCCGTCGACGGTATAGGCCCAGCGGGCGTCAAAGGCTTCGACGTCGAAATGCTTCGCCCCTTTACCCACCTCTTCATCAGGGGTGAAGGCCACGCGGATATCGCCATGAGGAATATTTTTCGCCTGCAGGGTCGCCAGCGCGGTCATAATTTCGGCAATGCCGGCTTTGTCGTCCGCCCCGAGCAGCGTTTTCCCGTCGGTGGTGATCAGCGTCTGTCCCAAAAGCTGATGCAGAACCGGGAACATCACCGGGGAGAGCACCTCATCGCCGATACCCAGCGCGATATCGCCGCCGCGATAGTTTTCAACAATCTGCGGATTAACGTTTTTACCACTGAAATCCGGGGAGGTGTCGACGTGGGAGATAAAACCGATGGCCGGGATATCGCCCTCAACGTTAGCGGGCAAAGTTCCCATTACCGTCCCTTTTTCACTCAGCGTTACCTTGACCAGTCCCATTTCTTCCAGCTGCGCCTGCAACAGGCGTAACAGCTTCCACTGCCCTTCCGTGCTGGGGACCTGACGAACGCCAGGCTTTGACTGCGTGTCCAAAGAAACGTACTGCAAAAAACGCTCAAGCAATTTATCCATGTAGCCACCCTCTTCTTTTGTGACAACATTATTCATAAGCCAGAAAAGACAAATATTGCGTCAGGTCATTTTTAGCCCGTAAAGCGAAATTTAATAACGGAACCGACGTTATGGTGTAAAGGTAGACTATGCGGGCGTATCAAGGATTGGCGATTACCCTCGTTTGCCGTAGAATGCTGGCCCTTATTAAAAACGTGCAACCCCAAAGGTGGTTAATCACAAACCCCGCAGCGGCCGGAAATTTGCCGTTGCGTCTACATGGGACAGAGTCAAAAATTGAATATACAACCGCGTTCGCGTTCGCCGCTGGTGCATCTGGCGGGAATTCGCAAGAGCTTTGATGGTAAAACGGTCATCGACAACCTTAACCTGACCATCAACAATGGTGAGTTTCTCACTCTGCTTGGCCCCTCTGGCTGCGGTAAAACCACCGTTCTGCGCCTTATTGCCGGCCTGGAAAACGTCGACAGCGGACGGATCCATCTCGAAGATCACGATATCACTCATGTTCCGGCGGAAAACCGCCACGTCAATACCGTATTCCAAAGCTACGCCCTGTTTCCGCATATGACGGTGTTCGAGAACGTCGCCTTTGGCCTGCGGATGCAGAAAACCCCGGCGGCGGAAATCACCCCACGGGTGATGGATGCCTTAAAGATGGTGCAGTTGGAGGCGTTTGCCCAGCGCAAACCGCACCAGCTCTCCGGCGGCCAGCAGCAGCGCGTGGCCATCGCCCGCGCGGTGGTCAACAAACCGCGTCTGCTGCTGCTCGATGAGTCTCTTTCGGCACTGGATTACAAGCTGCGCAAGCAGATGCAGAACGAACTGAAAGCGCTGCAGCGTAAGCTCGGGATCACCTTCGTCTTCGTCACCCACGATCAGGAAGAGGCTCTGACCATGTCCGATCGCATCGTGGTGATGCGTGATGGCAAAATCGAACAGGACGGCACCCCGCGAGAGATCTACGAAGAGCCGAAGAACCTGTTTGTCGCCAGCTTTATCGGCGAGATCAATATCTTTGACGCCACGGTAATTGAACGTCTCGACGAACAGCGCGTGCGCGCCCGCGTTGAAGGACGAGAATGCAACATCACCGTCAATTTTGCCGTGGAGGCCGGCCAGCGTCTGCATGTCCTGCTGCGCCCGGAAGATCTGCGCGTCGACGAGATCCACCATAACAGCGACGCCGACGGCCTGATCGGCTATGTCCGCGAGCGCAACTATAAAGGCATGACTCTGGAGTCGGTGGTGGAACTGGAGAACGGCAAAATGGTGATGGTCAGCGAGTTCTTTAACGAAGACGACCCGGATTTCGACCACTCTCTTGACCAGAAAATGTCTATCAATTGGGTGGAAAGCTGGGAGGTGGTGCTGGCCGATGAAGAACACCAGTAAATTCCAGAATGTGGTGATCGCCACTATCGTCGGTTGGCTGGTGCTGTTTGTCTTCCTGCCCAACCTGATGATCATCGCCACCAGCTTTTTGACCCGCGACGATGCCAACTTCGTCAAACTGGTCTTCACGCTGGATAACTATTCGCGGCTACTGGATCCGCTCTATTATGACGTTCTGCTGCATTCGCTAAACATGGCGCTGCTGGCGACCCTCGCCTGCCTGGCGCTGGGCTATCCGTTTGCGTGGTTCCTCGCCCGGCTGCCGCAGAAGGTACGGCCCCTGCTGCTGTTCCTGCTGATCGTCCCTTTTTGGACCAACTCGTTGATCCGCATCTACGGGCTGAAGATTTTCCTCAGCACTAAAGGTTACCTGAACGAGTTTCTGCTGTGGCTGGGGGTGATCGACACCCCGATACGCATTATGTTCACCCCCTCGGCGGTGATCATCGGCCTGGTGTACATCCTGCTGCCGTTTATGGTGATGCCGCTCTACTCCAGCATTGAGAAACTGGATCGCCCGCTGCTGGAAGCGGCGAAAGATCTCGGCGCCAGCAAGCTGCAGACCTTTATTCGCATTATCATCCCGCTGACTATGCCGGGGATCATCGCCGGCTGTCTGCTGGTGATGCTGCCGGCGATGGGGTTGTTCTACGTTTCCGACCTGATGGGCGGCGCCAAGAACCTGCTGATCGGCAACGTGATCAAAAGCCAGTTCCTCAATATCCGCGACTGGCCGTTCGGCGCGGCAACCAGCATTACCTTAACCCTGGTGATGGGCCTGATGCTGTTGATTTACTGGCGCGCGGCGCGCCTGCTGAATAAAAAGGTGGAGCTGGAATGATCGGTCGACTGCTGCGCGGCGGCTTTATGACCGCCATCTACGCGTATCTCTACATCCCTATTATTATTCTGATCGTTAACTCGTTTAACCGGTCGCGCTTCGGCATCAACTGGCAGGGGTTCACCACCGACTGGTATAGCCTGCTGATGAACAACGATAGCCTGCTGCAGGCCGCCCAGCACTCGCTGACCATGGCGGTGCTGTCGGCGACCTTCGCCACCCTTATCGGCTCGCTGACCGCCGTGGCGCTGTACCGTTACCGCTTTCGCGGCAAACCGTTTGTCAGCGGCATGCTGTTTGTGGTGATGATGTCGCCAGATATTGTGATGGCCATCTCTCTGCTGGTGCTGTTTATGCTGATCGGCGTCCAGCTTGGTTTCTGGTCGCTGCTGTTTTCGCATATCACCTTCTGCCTGCCGTTTGTGGTGGTCACCGTTTACTCCCGCCTGAAAGGCTTTGACGTGCGGATGCTGGAGGCGGCGAAAGATCTGGGCGCCAGCGAGATGACCATCCTGCGCAAAATTATCCTGCCGCTGGCCCTGCCGGCGGTAGCCGCTGGGTGGTTGCTGAGCTTCACCCTGTCGATGGATGACGTGGTAGTCTCCTCGTTCGTGACCGGTCCGGGGTATGAAATCCTGCCACTGAAGATCTATTCGATGGTCAAGGTTGGCGTTTCGCCAGAGGTGAACGCCCTGGCCACGATTTTGTTGGTTCTGTCGCTGGTGATGGTCATCGCCAGTCAGTTAATTGCACGTGATAAAACTCAGGGGACGTTAAAATGAAAAAATGGTCACGCCACCTGCTCGCGGCGAGCGCTCTGGCAATCGGCATGGGCGCTGCGCACGCGGACGATAGCAAAACGCTCTATTTCTATAACTGGACCGAGTATGTGCCGCCGGGCCTGCTGGAGCAGTTCACCAAAGAGACCGGCATCAAGGTTATCTATTCGACCTACGAGTCGAACGAAACCATGTACGCCAAGCTCAAAACCTATAAAGACGGCGCGTACGACCTGGTCGTCCCGTCGACCTACTTTGTCGACAAGATGCGCAAAGAAGGCATGCTGCAGAAGATCGATAAGAGCAAGCTGACTAACTTCAGCAACCTCGATCCGCAGATGCTGAATAAACCGTTCGATCCGAATAACGACTACTCCATCCCCTATATCTGGGGGGCGACGGCCATCGGCGTCAACAGCGAGGCGATTGACCCGAAAACTATCACCAGCTGGGCCGACCTGTGGAAGCCGGAATACAAAAGCAGCCTGCTGCTGACCGACGACGCGCGCGAAGTGTTCCAGATGGCGCTGCGTAAGCTGGGCTATTCCGGCAACACCACCGACCCGAAAGAGATTGAAGCCGCCTATAACGAGCTGAAAAAGCTGATGCCCAACGTCGCAGCGTTTAACTCTGATAACCCGGCGAACCCGTATATGGAAGGCGAAGTGAACCTCGGGATGGTATGGAACGGCTCGGCTTACGTCGCCCGCCAGGCAGGTACTCCGCTGGAAGTGATCTGGCCGAAAGAGGGCGGCATCTTCTGGATGGACAGCCTGTCGATCCCGGCGAACGCCAAAAACGTCGACGGCGCGCTGAAGCTGATTAACTTCCTGCTGCGCCCGGATGTCGCCAAACAGGTCGCTGAAACCATCGGTTATCCGACGCCGAACCTTGCGGCGCGCAAGATGCTCAGCCCGGCAGTGGCCAACGATAAATCGCTCTATCCGGACGCCGCAACCATTGAGAAAGGCGAATGGCAGAATGACGTCGGCAGCGCCAGCGCCATTTATGAAGAGTATTACCAGAAGCTGAAAGCGGGCCGTTAATCCCGCAGGGCGGAACCGCGGTTCCGCCCTTTTTTTTGCTCTCACCTTAGCCCCGCAGCGCGCGCCAGAGGAGCGCCGGCAATTTGCGCCAGCGCGGCCGATGGTAAAAATCCACCAGCCGCTGCGCCACCGCTTCCTGCCCCCGGTGGGTGATGAACCAGGGCGGCAGGGGCATCAGCGTCAGTTCGCCATGCCAAAGACTACGCGGAAACGGCCGAAACGGCGCCTCAATCACCGTGCGCTCCGTTTTCTCCAGCATAAAGCTGTTATGCACCTTGCCCCGCCCGCTCTGAATATCGTCGAGCGTGTGGCCGGGAAACGCCCCCCACGGGCAAGGGGCTAACAGGAAGGCCACCCCGCTCCAGCAGTTGATCGCCACCGTGCCGTAGCGCAGCTCGGCGATCAGCGCATTAAAACGCTTACGTCCAATCGCTTTGCGGGTGCGCGGGTGGATCACAATATTGGCCCCCAGCGTGCCCTGCAGCCGCTGATTCGCATAGCCGATCGCCTGGCGCAGAAAGCTTTCCGCACTATCGGCCTCAAGACGGGTGACCGACAGCCCCGGGCCAAAGACCTCCTGCTGGCAGAACCCGGGATCATCGTCGGTATTCGCCACAATCAACGGTAGCGCGTCACCGCGGGCTATCTCCAGCGGCTGACGGGCGCGCAGGCGAAAGTCGGTCAGCCGGTTTTCAGCGCCGGGGTAGTAGTCCGGGCGGGTATTCGCGGCGATCAGTCGGTACAGCTGATTCAGCAAGGCCGTCGCAGGCTCCCAGCCTTGCTGCAGGATCAGCACCTGGCTGGCCACGCAGTTAAACCCGCCGTTGTTCATCTTCTGCGTCGCCAGCTGCTGCGCCTGAAAAGCGATGTCCGCCTCGCTCCACGGCCCGGGTACGATAATGGTGGGGCTGACGCCGCCCAGCTCCGAGGTCACCCGACGCGGGTTCAGCGGCGTCCCGGCGGCCCGACGCTGGCGAGCCGTCTCACCCTCGCCCCAGACGATAACGTCATGGGTGTCGCGGGAGCCAGTGATATGGATCTCATCGACAACGGGATGGGTAGTCAGCCACGCTCCCGCCCGGGCGTCGCCGGTGACGATGCGGAGCGCATCCATGGCAATCACCGGCGCCAGGGCCTGGGCCAGCAGATCGTGCAGATAATCATTCACCGGATTGAGCTTCAGCAGGCAGACCTGATTCTCAATAAACAGCTTGTGTAGCACATCCAGTGGCGCAGTCGAGGCCACATTGCCGGCGCCAAGCACCAGCGCCAGCTTGCCCTGCCGCGCGGCAGGCGGGATGTCGTATGCCCGCGCCGCATAGCGGTCGAGATGGGCCCGGGTGACGCCTGGCTGCATCCATATCTCAGCGCGAACACCAGACAGAAGCAGCCGATCCCAGAGCGTGCCGGGCACCACCCGCAGCGCCAGGCGGCCGTCCGCCAGCGTCCGCAGCGGGATCCGCCGCAGAAAGGTCTTCTCCTCCAGTTGCTCCAGGGTGGCGATAAGCCCGTTGCAGCCGACCATTAGCGCGCAGGGGCCCGCCAGCCACTCTTCCCCCGCCAGCGGATCGCCCGCCGGCAACCCTTTGGCCGCCGCTGCCGCGGCCACCCACGCCGAGGCAATGCCGGCCAGGGCATCCTTGATCTGGCGCAGGAGCGCCAGACGACGGTTCACTGAGGTTTCCGCCCAGCGCTGGCGCGCCGCCGACAAGGCGTGCAGGGCCGCATCATACTGAGAACAGGTCGTCAGACCGGGTCGCGCATGGCTCATTTTCCCTCACTCATTAAAATCTCTCCGTAGGCCTGGCGCAGCTGATTTTTGAGCACCTTACCCGTGGCGCTGACCGGCAGCGCATCGACAAATATCACCCGGTCCGGGATCTGCCATTTAGGCACCCGCTTCTCAAACCAGCTCAGCAGATCGGTCTCCTCCACTTCGCCCCCTTCCGCACGGACGCAGAGCAGCACCGGCCGCTCGTCCCAGCGCGGATGGCGGGCGGCGATGGCCGCCGCGCTGCGCACCCCCGGATGCGCGATGGCGATATTCTCCAGCTCAACGGTGGAGATCCACTCGCCACCGGACTTGATAATATCCTTTGCCCGATCGCTGATCACCAGATAACCATTGGCGTCGAGCGTACCGATATCACCGGTATCAAACCAGCCTACCGCGGTCAGGGCGCTCGCGTCCTGACCATAGTATTGCTCTACCACCCAGTGCCCTCTGACCTGCAGATACCCCTGGCTTTGACCATCCCGGGGCAACGGTTCGCCATCCACGTCCACCACCTGCAGTTCGATGCCGAAAATGGGCCGCCCCTGACCGGCGCGCTGCTTTTGCTGCTCCTGTGCCGGGAGCGCGTCATGTTTGCTCAACGGTGTGTTGATGGTGCCGATGGGCGATGTTTCGGTCATTCCCCAGGCGTGGGTCAGTGCAATGCCGTAATCACGCTGAAAGGCCTCGGCCATCGACGGCGGCAGCGCGGAGCCGCCGACCAGCGCACGTTTAAATTCAGGCAGCCGGACCTCTGTCCGGCGCATCGCCGCCAGCAAGCCGGCCCAGATCACCGGCACGCCAAACCCCACCGTCACCTTCTCGGCGGCCAGCAGCTGCAGCAGGCTGTCGCCATCGAGGTGCGGCCCCGGCAGCACCAGCCGCGCGCCGACCATGGCGGCGATAAACGGCGTCCCCCACGCGTTGACATGGAACATCGGTACCACCGGCAACAGGCTGTCCTTCGCCGATATGCCGGCGGCGTCCGGCTGGTTGCCGCTCAGGGCGTGCAGGACCAGCGAACGATGGGTATTCAACACCCCTTTCGGCCGGCCGGTGGTTCCCGAGGTGTAGCAGAGCGAAGCCGGAGTCAGTTCATTGAGCTGCGGCCAGCGATAGTCTGCCATCCCCTGCTGCAACAGATCGTCATAAAACAGCAATGAGGGCAGCTGGCTGAGCGCCGCTTCGCTGCGGGACTCCATCAGCACGACGTGTTTCACCGTCGGCAGCTGCGGCAGCAGCTGCGCTACCAGCGGCAAAAAGGTCTGGTCAAAAAACAGCACTTCATCGGCAGCGTCGTTGAGGATATACCGCAGATGGTCAACCGACAGCCGCGGATTGACGGTATGCGTCACCCAGCCGCCGGAGGCGACGGCAAAATAGATCTCCAGATGGCGGCGGTTGTTCCATGCCAGCGTGGCGCAGCGGGCGCCCGGCGGCAGCCCCAGCGACGCCAGCGCCGATGCCAGCCGCTGAGCACGGCTGGCCACCTCCCCCCAGCAGCTGCGCTCCTTCTCACCGCCAGTACTCACCGAGACAATCTCGGTCTCGCTGTGATACTGCGCCGCATGGCCGAGCAGCGCGGCAGTGGTGAGATCCTGATAAATCATCGGTGACGGCATGGCGGGGTCTCCTTTACAGACATCCGGCGGAATCGAGGGGCGCGGCGCGATCGTGCGGGCGCCTATTGAATCTGGTCTACATTTGCCGGTCTGCACAAAAAAACGTACAGAAATCAGCGGTCACGCACAAAATAGAGTGGGAAATGGTTCAGAAAGGAAAAGACAAACTCATAATCGGAAGAGCATTACTCAGAGAGCGTATCGCCCGACTTCGGGCCGGGCGATAGCGTGCGTGGCGCAGCGGAAAACGATCAGCGTTGACCGCCGTCGTGCTGGCCTTTGCCCTTCCCTTTTTCGGCTCGCCGCTGCACAAAATCTTCAATGATGCCGACAACCCAGTTGAGAGGTTTCCACAGCACCACCAGCAGCAGCAACGGACCGTATATTCGCACACCGCCCGTCGCGACCTGACCGGTCAACAGCAGAGCTAAGATATCCAGCAGCAGGCACAACGCGCTGCCAGTGCCGAGGAACAGACATAGCAGGAAGAGGATCGGTCGGCTATCGACATGTAGCGGTAAAGCGCGCTGGCTCCAGACGCCAACGATAATGGCCGCGATCAACATGATCGCTTCGATAACCAGCGGATTATGCATGGTCTGACTCCTGTCATGACGTGACATCCTTGTCAGCAGCGCTGCCGGCGGCCGTGGGCTGCGCCCTGGCTACCGGCAGGCGGCTTCAGTTTACAGCGCGTTTTCCTGCAGCAGCTTATCGATAAAGGCGGGTACCACTTCGCTTGCCAGCCCGTAGTGCTTCTCGGCAAACTCGCTGCCCACCAGGCTGGGCTCCAGGTTCAGTTCAACGGTATGGGCGCCGTGCAGTCGCGCCTCGTGCACAAAGCCAGCCGCCGGATAGACATGGCCGGAGGTGCCGATGGCGATAAAAATATCTGCGTCGGCCAGCGCGCTGTAGATCTCATCCATCCCCAGCGGCATTTCGCCAAACCAGACCACGTGCGGACGCAGCGCCGCCGGGAACTGGCAGCAGTGGCACTTGTCCTCGGCGGTGACGTCGCCGGTCCACTCCAGCACCTGGCCGCTCCACGAACAGCGCACCTTTAGCAGCTCGCCGTGCATATGGATCACCCGGCGGTTGCCGGCGCGCTCGTGCAGATTATCAATATTCTGGGTGACCAGCAGAAAATGGTCGCCCAGCAGATCCTCCAGACGCGCCAGCGCCAGATGCGCCGCGTTCGGCGCGATTTCCGGACTCTGCAGCTGACGACGACGGGCGTTGTAGAACGCCTGCACCAGCGCCGGATCGCGGGCGAAGCCTTCCGGCGTCGCCACATCTTCCACCCGATGCTCTTCCCACAGGCCATCGGCCGCGCGGAAGGTTTTGATCCCCGACTCTGCCGAGATGCCCGCGCCGGTTAACACCACCACTCTCGGTTTTGCCATCGCTTCAGGCTTCATCCTGTCCTCCCTAAAGAAAATCCGCTGACGCAGACGGTCACGCAACCGACGTTTATTGCGACGAAAACGGCTCAATCGATGTAAACGGCGCGACTGCATAGCTACCTCTGTGATTAATGGGTCAGGTGAAGGAAGGCCGCACCGCGCATTCCCCCGGCATCGCCGTGGCGCGCGCGCTCAATGCGCGGAACCCTGGCGACCGGCAGAAGATGACGCGGCAATCGTTGCGCCAGCCCTTCGCTAATGGCCGTAAAGTTAGATAATCCACCGCCGAGCACCAGCAAATCCGGGTCGACAATGGTCAGTATATTCCCCAGACACACCGCCAGCAGATCGAGATAGCGCTCAACGTGCGCCTGCGCGCGCGGATCGTGTTGCTGCCACTGCGCCACAATCTCCGGCGAGGAGAGCGGTTGCTGATAAAAATGTTCGTACAGCCAGGCGAAACCGCGACCGGAGAGATAATTTTCAATACAGCCCAGCTGGCCGCAGCCGCAGCGCAGCAGCGGAAAATCGCGCCCAACCACCTCCAGGGCATCCACCGGCAGGCGAATATGACCGAACTCGCCGGTGATATAGCTATGTCCGGTAATCGATTTACCGTTCAACACCAGGCCGCCGCCCACGCCGGTGCCGAGGATCAATCCCATCACCAGCGGGTATTGCGTAAACTCATCGTCCCACGCTTCCGACAGCGCGAAACAGTTGGCGTCATTATCGAGACGCACATCGCGCCCCAACCGCGCGCTGAGGTCAGCGCGCAGCGGCCGGCCGCTGGCGGCTGGCACGTTAGCGGCATACAGCGTGCCGTCCGCCGTTTCCGGCATTCCCGGAATACCGATCCCGACCGAACCCTGCTGGTCGAAGCGCTCATCGGCCTCGCGGACCAGCGCCTCTACCGCCTGGAGAAAATCCTCATAACTACTTTTCGGCGTGGCGACGCGTTTTTCCCACTGCAGTCGCCGCTCCTGATTAAATACGCCCAGCGCTATTTTGCTGCCGCCAATGTCAAATCCATAATACATTTCAGCAATTCCTCTTGTGTCGTCAGCCAGGCCGACGATGACGATAAATTACTGGCCACTCAGCACCCTCGCCGGGTCGATGCGGCTGGCGCGGCGGGCGGGATACCAGCTGGCCAGCAAACTCAGCAACAGTGCTGTCACCAGCACATAAAGGACGTCCAGCCAGTGCAATTCTGACGGCAGGAAGTCAATAAAATAGATGTCGCCGGAGAGGAATTTATGCCCAATCAGGTATTCGATGCCGTTGATGATCGACGTCAGGTTCAACGCGCAGATCACGCCGATCACCACCCCAAACAGGCTGCCTACCGATCCGGCTAATAAACCATACCACACGAAAATCGCGCGAATTAAGCCGTCTTTTGCGCCAAGCGTGCGCAGCACCGCAATATCGCCGCTTTTGTCTTTGACCGCCATCACCAGCGTCGAGACGATGTTAAAGCAGGCCACGCCGATCACCAGCACCATCGCCAGGTACATAATGGCGCGGATCATCTGGATGTCGCGATACATATAGCCATAGGTGCCGATCCAGCTCTTGATGTAGACGTAGCTGTTGGTCACCTCGCCGGCGTCGCGTACCAGCTTGTTAGCATGGAAAACGTCGGTGACCTTGATGGCGATGCCGGTCACGCTGCCGCCCATCTCCAGGTACTGCTGCGCATCCTGCATCGGGATCATGGCAAAACTATGATCGAGCTGGCCGCTCAGCTGTAAAATTCCGGTCACATGCAGCCTGACGCGTTTTGGCTGCAGCAGCTGATGGTCGGCGTCGGCATTAGGGATCATGATCGACACCCAGTCCCCCTGCTTCACGTGCAGGGCATCGGCGACCCCTTTGCCCAGGATCACTTGCTGTTCGCCAGCCTTGAATCCGGCCCACGCGTTATTCTGCACAAAGGTAGGCAGCGCGCTGAGCTGGCTCTCCTGCTGCGGGTCGACGCCTTTCACCTGGATGGCGCGCATATTGCTGCCGCTCTCCACCAGGCCGGTGAAGTTAATATAGGGCGCTGCCGCGACAATCCCCTTCACCTTCTGCACCTTCGCCAGCGCTTCCTGCCAGTTATTCCACGGCTGATTCACGGGTTCGATTTCGCCGTGCGGTACCACCGCCAGCACGCGGTTATTCAGCTCGCGTTCAAAGCCGTTCATCGCGCTGAGGCCGACGATCAGCACCGCCACCCCCAGCGCAATGCCGATGGTGGAGATCACCGAGATCAGCGACACCATGCCGCCGCGCCGCCGGCCGCGGCTGAAACGCAATGCAATCAGTAACGATAACGGAGACGCCATTACTCGGCCCCCATCAGGGTCAGGTCAGCGGTCAGACGGCCATCGCGCATCTCCAGCTGGCGGCTCATGCGCTTCGCCAGCTGTAGGTCGTGGGTCACCACCAGAAACGCGGTGCGCTGCGCGACGTTCAGTTCGCCCAGCAGCTGGAAGATGCTGTCGGCGTTGCGAGCGTCGAGGTTACCGGTTGGCTCGTCCGCCAGCACCAGCCGCGGTTTATTCACCAGCGCGCGGGCAATCGCCACCCGCTGGCGCTCGCCGCCGGAGAGCTCCGACGGACGGTGATGGCTGCGGTGTTCAAGCCCGACCGCCTGCAGCATCGCTTTCGCCTGGCGTTCAATATCCGCCGGCTTCTTTTTGCCAATCAGCAGCGGCATCGCCACGTTTTCCAGTGCGCTAAAGTCCGGCAGCAGATGGTGGAACTGATAGATAAAGCCCAGCTCGCGGTTACGCAGGTCGGCGCGCGCGGCGGTGGAGAGCTTGCTCATCGGCTGACCGGAGAAAATCACGTCGCCAGAGGTGGGCGTATCCAGGCCGCCGAGCAGATGCAGCAGCGTACTTTTGCCAGAGCCGGAGGTGCCGACGATAGCCATCATCTCGCCTTCACCAATGCTGAAGCTGACATTGTGCAGGACATCGGTTTGCACATTGCCTTCCTGATAGCGTTTGCACAGGTTGTCGCATTGCAGCAGGATCTTATTCATAACGTAAAGCCTCAGCGGGTTGGGTGGCGGCAGCGCGCCAGGAAGGGTACAACGTAGACAACAGGGCCAGCACCATCGCCACCAGGGCGATAACAATGACCTGCAGCGGCTCAATCGCCACCGGCAGCGCCGCGCCATCAAGGAAGGCGCCGATGATCGGCATTAAATTATTCAGCTGGCTGGCCAACAGGGCGCCAAGCACCGCTCCCAGCAGCGCGCCGACGATCCCGGCGCTGGCCCCCTGCACCATAAAGACGGCCATAATCTGCCGCGGCGTCAGCCCCTGGGTCTGGAGGATCGCCACTTCGCCCTGCTTCTCCATCACCATCATCCCCAGCGAGGTAATAATGTTGAAGGCCGCGACGGCGACGATCAGGCTCAGCAGCAGGCCCATCATATTTTTCTCCATGCGCACCGCCTGGAACAGTTCGCCCTTGCGCTCGCGCCAGTCCTGCCACTGAGTTCCCGGCGGCAGCGTCTGCTGACTCAGGGTGTCGACCTGCAGCGGTTGATCCAGCCACAGGCGCCAGCCGGTGATATTCCCCAGCGGATAGCGCATCAGACGGGAGGCGTCGTCGATGTTGGTCAGCATCTGATAACCATCGACTTCGCTGTTGGCGGCGAAGGTGCCGATGACCGTGAACAGACGCTGGCTCGGCACGCGGCCCATCGGCGTAAACTGACTCGCGGAAGGAACCATCACGCGAATTTTATCGCCGCGATTAACCCCTAGCTGGCCCGCCAGCTGCTCGCCGAGAATAACGTTATATTTGCCCGCCTGCAGATCGCTCTGTTTGACGTTCACCAGGTATGGAGTCAGGGGATCGTTCTGCGCCGGATCAATGCCCAGCATAACCCCGACCGCCACGCTGCGCGCGCTCTGCAGCACCACGTCGCCGGTGGTGATCGGCGCTACGCGGGTTACCCCATTAAGTTTCGCTTCGCGCTCCGGCAGTTGCTGAGGGTTCACCGACCCCTGTTTGGCGCTAAGAATGGCCTGTGGCATCAGCCCCAGGATGTTGTTTTGCAGCTCGCGTTCAAAGCCGTTCATCACCGACAGGACCGTCACCAGCGCCATTACGCCAAGCGTAATACCGATAGTTGAGAGCCAGGAGACGAAACGACCGAAGCGGTCGGCTGCGCGCCCGCGCATATAGCGTAGGCCGATAAAGAGTGCGGCAGGTTGGTACATGTCATCCATCTGGTTGCTGATAGCCGATGCACGAGTATATAAGCGATTAGAGGCAGCGTAAACGACTGATACATGACGACTTTATTCGCAATAAACCTAAAAACCAAGTAAATACAAACGGATAGATAAGTACTTACTTATTTATCTTTACGCTTATCGACAGCGCTGACCTTTCTTCACCCAATACGCGATGGCAATTCGGGTTGGCGAATCCAGACCAATCGCGGATAATCTCACTATTGAATATCAGCGAGTTGCCCTCCATATCGGCAGAGCGAATCCCTAAGAGATCATGAAACCGTCTATGCCTGAACAATATCGATACTCATTGCCGGTCAAAGCCGGCGATCAGCGCCAGCTTGGCGAGTTGACCGGCGCAGCCTGCGCCACTTTGGTGGCGGAGATGGCCGAACGCCACAAGGGCCCGGTGGTGCTGGTGGCGCCTGACATGCAAAACGCGCTGCGTCTGAACGACGAGATCAGGCAGTTCACCGACAGCATGGTGATGGGGTTGGCGGACTGGGAAACGCTCCCTTACGACAGCTTCTCGCCGCATCAGGACATCATCTCCTCCCGTCTTGCCACCCTTTACCAGTTACCCACCATGCAGCGCGGCGTGCTGATCGTCCCGGTCAGCACCCTGATGCAGCGCGTCTGTCCGCACAGCTTCCTTCACGGCCACGCGCTGGTGATGAAAAAGGGCCAGCGCCTGTCGCGCGATGCGCTGCGCGATCAGCTGGAGGGGGCCGGCTACCGCCATGTCGATCAGGTGATGGAGCACGGCGAATATGCTACCCGCGGCGCGCTGCTCGACCTGTTCCCGATGGGTAGCGATCAGCCCTACCGCCTTGATTTCTTTGACGATGAAATCGACAGCCTGCGCCTGTTCGACGTTGACAGCCAGCGCACGCTGGAGGAAGTGGCGGCCATTAACCTGCTGCCGGCGCACGAGTTCCCCACCGACCAGACCGCTATTGAGCTGTTCCGCAGCCAGTGGCGCGACCGCTTTGAGGTGAAGCGCGATGCCGAGCATATCTATCAGCAGGTCAGTAAAGGGACGCTACCTGCCGGTATCGAATACTGGCAACCGCTGTTCTTCAGCGAGCCGCTGCCGCCGTTATTCAGCTATTTCCCGGCCAGCACGCTGATCGTCAACACCGGCGATCTCGAGGCCAGCGCGGAGCGATTCCAGAATGAAGCCCGCGCCCGCTTTGAAAACCGCGGCGTCGACCCAATGCGCCCGCTCCTGCCGCCTGAGCTGCTGTGGCTGCGCAGCGATGAGCTATTCAGCGAACTGAAAAAATGGCCGCGCGTGCAGCTGAAAACCGAACGTCTGGCGGACAAAGCGGCAAATACTAATCTGGGCTACCAGACGCTGCCGGACCTCGCCGTCCAGGCGCAGAACAAAGCGCCGCTGGATAATCTGCGCCGCTTCCTCGAGTCCTTTACCGGTCCGGTGATCTTCTCGGTGGAAAGCGAAGGCCGCCGTGAAGCGCTGAGCGAAATGCTGGCGCGGATTAAAGTTGCGCCAAAACATGTGCTGCGTCTGGAGGAAGCCACCGGCAACGGCCGCTATCTGATGATTGGCGCCGCCGAGCACGGGTTTATCGACAGCCAGCGCGGCCTGGCGCTGATTTGCGAGAGCGACCTGCTCGGCGAGCGGGTGGCGCGCCGTCGTCAGGATTCGCGACGCACCATTAACCCTGACACTCTGATTCGCAACCTCGCCGAACTGCATATCGGCCAGCCGGTCGTTCACCTGGAACACGGCGTGGGCCGCTACGCGGGCATGACTACCCTGGAAGCCGGCGGCATCACCGGCGAATATCTGATGCTGACCTACGCCAACGATGCCAAGCTATACGTTCCGGTATCGTCCCTGCATCTTATCAGCCGCTACGCCGGCGGGGCGGAAGAAAACGCCCCCCTGCACAAGCTGGGCGGCGATGCCTGGACCCGGGCGCGACAAAAAGCGGCTGAGAAAGTACGCGACGTGGCGGCCGAGCTGCTGGATATCTATGCCCAGCGCGCGGCGAAGGCGGGTTTTGCCTTTAAACACGACCGCGAACAGTATCAGCTATTCTGCGACGGCTTCCCATTTGAAACCACGCCGGATCAGGCGCAGGCGATCAACGCCGTCCTCAGCGATATGTGCCAGCCGCTGGCCATGGACCGCCTGGTATGCGGCGATGTGGGCTTCGGCAAGACCGAAGTGGCCATGCGCGCCGCCTTCCTCGCCGTGGAGAACCACAAGCAGGTGGCGGTGCTGGTGCCGACCACCCTGCTGGCTCAGCAGCACTATGACAATTTCCGCGATCGTTTCGCCAACTGGCCGGTACGCATCGAAATGCTCTCCCGCTTCCGCAGCGCTAAAGAGCAGGCGCAGATCCTCGAGCAGGCCGCGGAAGGCAAAATCGATATCTTGATCGGCACCCACAAGCTGCTGCAGAGCGAGGTGAAGCTGCGCGATCTCGGGCTGCTGATCGTCGACGAAGAGCACCGGTTTGGCGTGCGGCATAAAGAGCGCATCAAAGCGATGCGCGCCGATGTCGATATTCTGACCCTCACCGCTACGCCGATCCCGCGGACGCTGAACATGGCGATGAGCGGGATGCGCGATCTGTCGATCATCGCCACGCCGCCGGCGCGCCGCCTGGCGGTGAAGACCTTCGTTCGCGAATATGACGCCCTGGTGGTGCGCGAGGCGATCCTGCGCGAAACGCTGCGCGGCGGCCAGGTCTACTATCTGTTTAATGACGTTGAGAACATCCAGAAAGCCGCCGACAAGCTGGCGGAGCTGGTGCCGGAGGCGCGGATCGCCATCGGTCACGGTCAGATGAGGGAGCGCGAACTGGAGCGGGTGATGAATGACTTCCATCATCAACGCTTCAATGTGCTGGTGTGCACCACCATCATCGAAACCGGGATCGACATTCCCACCGCCAACACCATCATCATCGAACGCGCCGACCATTTTGGCCTCGCCCAGCTGCACCAGCTGCGCGGCCGCGTTGGCCGTTCGCATCACCAGGCCTATGCCTGGCTGCTGACGCCGCATCCGAAAGCGATGACCACCGATGCGCAAAAGCGCCTCGAGGCCATTGCGTCGCTGGAAGATCTCGGCGCCGGCTTTGCGCTGGCAACCCACGATCTGGAGATTCGCGGGGCCGGGGAACTGCTTGGGGAAGATCAGAGCGGTCAGATGGAAACCATCGGTTTCTCCCTGTATATGGAGTTGCTGGAGAACGCAGTCGATGCGTTGAAAGCCGGGCGTGAACCCTCGCTGGAAGATCTCACCAGTCAGCAGACGGAGGTTGAACTGCGCATGCCTTCCCTGCTGCCTGATGATTTCATCCCTGACGTCAATACGCGCCTGTCATTCTATAAGCGCATTGCCAGCGCCAAAAACGAACAGGATCTGGAGGAGATCAAAGTCGAGCTGATCGATCGTTTTGGCCGCCTTCCCGATGCCGCCCGCAACCTGCTGGATATCGCCCGTCTGCGTCAGCAGGCGCAGAAACTGGGGATCCGCAAACTGGAAAGCAACGAAAAAGGCGGCGTGATTGAATTTAACGAGAAAAACAACGTCAATCCGGTGTGGCTGATCGGCCTGCTGCAGAAGCAGCCGCAGCACTTTCGCCTGGACGGTCCCACGCGCCTGAAGTTCATGCAGGACCTGGAGGAGCGTAAAACGCGGATGGACTGGGTTCGCCAGTTTATGCGCCAGCTGGAAGAGAACGCCGTCGCCTGACTGGCAGGAGATACGGCCCCACTGCCGTATCTCCCTTCCCACATACCTCGCAATCTTTACAAACATTTTGCAATCCGCCTGGATTTCCCCACACAGACTCACGCCATAATCTCATCTGCTTTTCGTATAAAAATAACCACTTACATATTTTGGAGTTATGGTAATGAGAAACCGTTTCCCCGTGACGCTTTGGCTGACGCTAGTCGCGTTAGTCGCCGCGCTGGCCCTCCCCGCGCGCGCTAACACCTGGCCCCTTCCCCCGCCGGGCAGCCGGCTGGTGGGTCAGAATCAGTTTCATGTGGTACAGGATGACGGCGGTTCGCTGGAAGCGATTGCCAAGAAGTACAATGTCGGCTTCCTGGCCCTGCTGCAGGCCAATCCCGGGGTTGACCCCTATGTTCCGCGCGCCGGCAGCGTGCTGACCATCCCCCTGCAGACGCTGCTGCCCGATGCGCCGCGCGAAGGGCTGGTGATTAACCTCGCCGAACTGCGCCTCTACTATTACCCGCCGGGCAAGAATGAAGTGACCGTCTACCCAATCGGCATCGGTCAGCTGGGTGGGACCACCATCACACCGACGATGGTCACAACCGTGTCCGACAAACGGGCCAATCCGACCTGGACACCTACCGCCAACATTCGCGCGCGCTACAAGGCTATGGGGATTGAGCTGCCGGCGGTAGTGCCTGCTGGTCCTGACAATCCGATGGGCCATCACGCCATCCGCCTCGCCGCCTATGGCGGAGTCTATCTCCTGCACGGCACCAATGCCGATTTCGGCATCGGTATGCGCGTCAGTTCCGGCTGCATTCGTCTGCGCGATAACGATATCAAGGCGCTGTACAACACTATCTCGCCGGGCACGAAGGTGAACATTATCAACACGCCGATCAAGGCGTCGGTTGAGCCGGATGGCCGCCGTCTGGTTGAGGTCCATCAGCCGCTGTCTGAGCATATCGATGACGACCCGCAGACCCTGCCCATTACGCTTAATGCGGCCATGACTGCGTTCAAACAGGCGCCGCAGACCGACGGGACGGTGATGGAGCGCGCGATGAATTACCGCTCGGGCATGCCGATTGACGTCACCCGTCATGCTGAGCCTGGACCGCGGTCGCTGTAGTCTTACGCTGCATAAAACAAAAAACCCGCCTGATGGCGGGTTTTTTGTTGGCAAGGGTCAAACAGGGGTACAACAGGGTCTTACTCATCGCCGTCCGGTGAAGGGGGCCGGGCAGCGACGCATCGGGCTTACTTGTAGATAACGGCGGTACCGTGAAGGGTATTCGGACCGGTTACCGAAGTAACACGGTATGAAGTGGCGCCCATCTCATCCGCTTTCTGCGCCAGCTGGTCTTCCAGCGAGCCCAGGTTAGTCCCGGCAGAAGCAGAGATGGTGCCTACTTTATGCTGTCCTGCAGGGGTGGACTGCACCTCTACAGCGGCAAAGCTGGCGAAAGAAAGGGAACTTAAAACGGCGGCAATAGCCAGAGTATTAACGGTTTTCATGATTATTATACCTGTGCAGATGAATTTTATAGTAGGGTCGCAAGCATTAACTTAACGATCGATAGGTAAATAATAATGTGATCTATATCACACGTCAATGCATTTTTATAACGACCGTTTAACTATTTATAAAATGCTTAAATTTCATACATATATGAATTATTTATTTTTAAACCGACAGCGCTGGCCCCGGCGATCGTTTATTTTTATAATGGCCTTTCACCAAACCAACATAGGTACAACGGCACCATGACAACTGACGTTCAAAGTTGCGCCAAAAAAAGCCGTGGCCGACCGAAGGTGTTCGACAGGGATGCGGCGCTGGACAAAGCCATGACACTCTTCTGGCAGCACGGCTATGAGGCGACCTCGCTCGCCGATCTGGTCGAGGCGACAGGAGCAAAAGCCCCCACCCTGTATGCGGAATTTGTGAATAAAGAAGGCCTATTCCGCGCAGTGTTGGATCGTTACATTTCGCGCTTTGCCGCGAAGCACGAAGCCGTGCTGTTTGCCGAGGGAAAATCCGTCGATCGCGCGTTGCGTGACTACTTCACGGCGGTCGCCACCTGCTTTACCAGCAAAGAGACGCCGGCCGGCTGCTTTATCATCAATACCTCCGCCGCGCTGGCCGCCTCCTCGACGGATATCGCCAATACCATCAAATCCCGCCATGCGATGCAGGAGCAGGCGCTAACCCAGTTTCTGCAGCAGCGGCAGGCGCAGGGCGAACTGCCCGCGGGCCGCGATGTCGCGCAGCTGGCGCAATTTCTTAACTGCGTTCTGCAGGGGATGTCGATTAGCGCCCGGGAAGGCGCGGATTTCGACAAGCTGATGCAAATCACCGATACCACTCTCCGTCTCTGGCCGCAGGTCCTCGAGTCCTGATGCGCCCTGCTTCCGGCGGTATTCTGCCGCCGGATCCGCTCTCCTGTTGGCTTTATCCTCACAAAATAGATTGATTTTTATTACCTTTTCTCGCGCAAGATAAACGCAAATGATATTGATTGCGATATTCATTATGTGCAAAATCCTTTTTTGAGTTTTTCCAGATGTTTCGCATTGTAACGAATACCGGCCGACGCCGGCCCATAACAACGACAAAGCAACTTGCTCATAAAAGGAATGGATATGAAAAAGCGCCTCTGGGTGCTCCACCCTCTGCTGCTGGCCAGCACGCTGCCTGCGCTGGCGGCTCAGTCTGATGAAGACAGCATCATCGTTAGCGCAAACCGCACCCATCGCACCGTGGCCGAAATGGCCCAAACCACCTGGGTCATTGAGGGCCAGGAGATTGAGCAGCAGGTCCAGGGCGGGAAAGAGTTCAAAGACGTGCTGGCGCAGCTGATCCCCGGCATCGACGTCAGCAGCCAGGGGCGGACCAACTATGGGATGAACATGCGCGGGCGCGCGATCGTCGTGCTGATTGACGGCGTCCGGCTCAACTCCTCACGCACCGACAGCCGCCAGCTCGACGCCATCGATCCATTCAACATCGAACATATCGAAGTGATCTCCGGAGCGACCTCGCTGTACGGCGGGGGCAGTACCGGCGGGCTTATCAACATCGTTACCAAAAAGGGGCAGCAGGATCGTCAGGTCGATCTTGAGGTGGGCAGCAAGAGCGGTTTTGCGAACAGCAACGATCATGATGAGCGCGTCGCGGCGGCCGTCAGCGGCGGAACAGACCACGCATCCGGCCGCTTGTCGGTAGCCTATCAGCGTTTCGGCGGCTGGTACGACGGCAATAACGATGCGCTGATCCTCGATAATACCCAAACGGGGCTCCAGCACTCTGACCGCCTCGACGTGATGGGGACGGGGACGATTGAGATCGATGATAACCGCCAGCTGCAGCTGGTCACCCAGTATTATAAAAGCCAGGGCGATGATGACTACGGTCTGTGGCTCGGGAAGAACATGTCCGCGGTCACCAGCGGCGGCAAAGCGTATACCACCGACGGGCTCAATTCCGACCGTATCCCCGGCACCGAACGCCATCTGATCAGCCTCCAGTACTCCGATGCCGACTTTTTCGGCCAGAATCTGGTGAGCCAGGTGTACTATCGCGATGAGTCCCTCACCTTCTATCCGTTCCCGACGCTCACGAAAGGTCAGGTCAGTAGCTTCTCCTCTTCGCAGCAGGATACCGATCAGTATGGGGCCAAGCTGACCCTCAACAGCCAACCGCTGGCGGGGTGGGATCTCACCTGGGGTCTCGACGCCGATCATGAGACCTTTAATGCCAACCAGATGTTCTTCGATCTGCCACAATCGATGGCCTCCGGCGGGTTGCACAACGAATCGATCTACACAACCGGCCGCTACCCGGGATACAGTATTTCCAATGTCGCGCCATTCCTGCAGTCCAGCTACGATCTGAACGATATCTTTACCGTCAGCGGCGGGGTACGCTACCAGTGGACCGAAAACCGGGTCGACGACTTTGTCGGCTACGCCCAGCAGCAGGGTATCGCCAACGGCAAAGCGCGCTCCGCCGACGCCATCAAAGGCGGCAAAACCGATTATGACAATTTCCTGTTTAACGCCGGGATCGTGGCCCACCTGACCGAGCGTCAACAAACCTGGTTTAACTTCTCGCAGGGTGTCGAGCTACCGGACCCTGGTAAATACTATGGCATCGGTAAATATGGCGCTGCGGTGAATGGTCATCTGCCGCTGATCTCCAGCGTCAACGTCGATGACTCGCCGCTGCAGGGGATCAAAGTTAACTCGTATGAGCTGGGCTGGCGCTACACCGGCGATAACCTGCGCACCCAGCTGGCGGCGTACTACTCGACCTCGGATAAGACCATTGTCGTCAACCGCACCGACATGACCATCGACGTTCAGTCCGACAAACGGCGTATTTACGGCGTTGAGGGGGCGGTCGACTACTTTATTCCGGATAGCGACTGGAGCGTCGGCGGTAACTTTAACGTGCTGAAATCCCAGGTGCAGACCGACGGCCGCTGGCAAAAATGGGACGTCACCCTCGCCTCGCCGTCTAAAGCCACCGCCTGGGTGGGCTGGGCGCCGGATCCGTGGAGCCTGCGCGTGCAGAGTCAGCAGGTATTTGACCTCAGCGATGCCGCCGGTAACAAGCTGGAGGGCTATAACACCGTCGATTTTATCGGTAGTTACGCGCTGCCGGTGGGGAAAGTGACCTTCAGTATCGAAAACCTGCTTAACGAAGACTATGTCACTATCTGGGGCCAGCGCGCGCCGCTGCTCTACAGCCCAACCTACGGCAGTTCATCGCTGTATGAGTACAAAGGTCGTGGCCGCACCTTTGGTCTGAACTACGCCTTAACCTTCTGATAAAAAAAGCCCCTCAGCCTGAGCGATTGAGGGGCTAATCACTACACAAATCTGTTTTTAGATTTTGTTGTTCAGGACCAGCTGGCCGTTGTTGTCCAGCGGGATCTGGCTGCCGGGATCGTGATCCATGCGGATTTTCCCCTGCTGATCGCCTATCTTATAGGTCACATCGTAGCCGAGCATTTTATCGGATTTGTCATACACCGTTTTGCAGCGCTGCTGGGTGGTGGTGTAGGTATCGTTGTCCTGCATCGCGCCCTGGATCTGGTTGCCTGCATAGCCGCCGCCCAGCGCACCTACGACCGTCGCCACGCTGCGTCCGTGACCGCCGCCAAACTGGTGGCCAATCACCCCGCCCGCCACCGCGCCCAGCACCGAACCGGCGATGCGGTTTTCATCCTGTACCGGACGACGATGAGTCACCGTGACATTGCGGCATTCCTGACGCGGCGTTTTCACGGTTTCTTTAATCGGTGTACTGGAGACCACTTGCGCATACTGCGGGCCGCGATCCAACACGTTGAGACCAGCGACAGCTGCAACGCCCAGCGCGGCAGCCACGCCTATCCCTATACCCGCCAACATAGATTTATTCACGGGAGTTCCTCCTTTGTTGCTGTTGATACAATTTTGCAACCGGAGCCGGGAGGGCGCAAATCAGATAGCGGATGAAAAGTGCGAGAATTCGCTGCAAATCAAAGGGATTCAGAGGATTCCGAGCGGGATCTCTGCGGTTCCAGCAGAAGAGCCCGGAGGCGCCCTCAGAGCGCGCCTCCGGGTCGCGACAGCGATTAGTGCAGCTTCAGGCGCGGGCGAATGATGCGGTTGATGCGCCCGACCAGCATCATCAGGCCGGTCTTGAAGTAACCATGCAGAGCAATCTGGTGCATACGGTACAGGGAGATGTACACGAAGCGCGCAATGCGCCCTTCCACCATCATCGAACCGCGCATCAGGTTACCCATCAGGCTGCCGACGGTGGAGTAATTTGACAGCGACACCAGCGAGCCGTGGTCTTTATAGGTGTATGCCTTCAGCGGTTTGCCTTTCATCTGCGCCAGGATGTTGTTCAGCGCGCAGGTAGCCATCTGGTGCGCCGCCTGGGCCCGCGGAGGCACAAAGCCGCCTTCCGGACGGGCGCAGGAGGCGCAGTCGCCGATGGCGAAAATATCCGCATCGCGGGTAGTCTGCAGCGTCGGCTCGACCACCAGCTGATTGATACGGTTGGTTTCGAGGCCGCCGATCTCTTTCATGAAATCTGGCGCTTTGATCCCCGCCGCCCAGACCATTAGATCCGCCTCAATATATTCGCCATCTTTAGTGTGCAGGCCGCCCGCATCCGCGCTGGTGACCATGGTCTGCGTCAGAACCCGTACGCCCAGCTTAGTCAGCTCATTATGCGCTGCCCCGGAAATGCGCGGCGGCAGCGCAGGCAGAATGCGCTCGCCCGCCTCGACCAGCGTGACGTTCAGCGCTTCGTTGGTCAGCCCTTTGTAGCCGTAGCTGTGCAGCTGTTTCACCGCATTGTGCAACTCAGCGGAGAGCTCCACGCCGGTGGCGCCGCCGCCGACGATGGCGATATTTACTTTACCGTTAGCGCCGAGGTTAGCAGAGTATTTAAGGAACAGGTTGAGCATTTCCTGATGGAAGCGACGCGCCTGGTGCGGGTTGTCGAGGAAAATGCAGTTCTCTTTTACGCCAGGGGTATTAAAGTCATTCGAGGTACTGCCCAACGCCATGACCAGCGTGTCGTACGGCAGTTTACGCTCAGCCACCAGCAGCTCGCCTTTTTCATTGCGCAGCTCGCCGAGGGTGATGGTTTTCCCTTCGCGGTTGATATCAACCACCGAGCCCAGCTGGAACTGGAAACCGTGGTTGCGGGCATGGGCCAGATAGCTCAGCGCATCAACGCCTTCATCCAGAGAACCGGTGGCCACTTCGTGCAGCAGCGGCTTCCACAGATGGCTGTGGTTACGGTCCACCAGGGTGATTTTCGCTTTCTTATGGCGCCCTAACTTTCTCCCCAGCTGAGTTGCCAGTTCCAGTCCGCCAGCGCCGCCACCCACAATTACGATTTTTTTCAATGGCGTAGTCATGTGTACCCCTAAAATTATTAACCAATTGTTAAATAAAAGTTATTGAAATAGCCTTTATTTAACAACAAGTTACGTTAATGAAACCATTCAGCACTGTCGAGAATACCATGAACGGTGCATTGGTCATACCAAAATTGATGTGCATCAAGTTTTGTCGCGTATTTTTTCAGCGAAACCAATAAGTGTAGACATGAAAAAACCCGCGTGGTGAACCCGACGCGGGTTTGGGAACAAGGGAAAAGCAGTTAGCCGAGGGTTTTAAACGCTTTCAGCCGCTGCAGATGCGGCGAGATATTTTTAAACTTATGGGTCTGCTCTTCATCCCAGATAATTTCATAATAGTGGTGCAGGAGATCGGCGGAACGCTGGCTGTCCAACGCCTCGTCCTGGCGGGAAAGCACCACCAGGCAGCGATCGCGGTTCTTCTCGCGGAAGTTGGTCACGCACTTGGTGGCGATGTCAGCATACTCTTCCGGTCGGTCGATTTTGCCTTCCATGTTCTCATGCGGAAACAGGTTTGGATTGAACACCGCCTGGCGGATATCGCACAGAAAACCAATCCGCTCCGCCCAGTAGCCGCCAAGGCCGACGCCGCAGATCAGCGGCCGGTCATCGGCAGTGAGCTGCAGCATTTTATCGACCTCTTTCAGCAAATGCTGCATATCGTGCTTGGGATGCCGCGTGCTGTAGCTAATCAACCGCACGTCCGGGTCGATAAACTGCAGCTGCATCACCTTCTCATGGTTACCGGGGCTGTTCGAGTCAAAACCGTGTAAATAGATAATCATCGCATCCTCACCAGACAACAACGCCCCGTAGAGCGTTACGCGGACTTCGCCTCTTGCCAGCGCGCATGAAGCTGCTCCAGCTGGGCACTCACCGTTTTCCAACGGGCTGAATCCCTTAACTCCTGACGGGAAAAGGAACCTTTATGATACAATTTCGTAACACGCTCTGCTTTGATCGGCGACAGGTTATCCAGCACACTGACCGCGCCTTTACGATTATTGCAGACGAGGATCATATCGCAACCGGCGTCGAGCGATGCCTGACCGCGTTCGGCATAGCTGCCCATGATCGCCGCCCCTTCCATCGACAGATCGTCGGAGAAAATCACCCCGTCAAAGCCCAGTTCGCCGCGCAGCACCGTTTTCAGCCAGTACGCCGAGCCGCTGGCCGGACGCGGATCGAGCTCCGGGTAAATCACATGCGCCGGCATAATGGCATCCAGACGCTGCTCGGCGATAAGGCTTTTGAACACCGCCATATCATGGTCGCGGATAACCGATGCCGCCCGCGGATCGAACGGCGTCTCTTTGTGCGAATCGGCAGTCACCGCCCCGTGTCCCGGGAAGTGTTTGCCGGTGGTTTTCATGCCCGCGGCGTGCATCCCGTCAATGAAGTGACGCGCCATCGTCAGCGCTTTCTGCGGATCTTCATGATAAGAACGTTCGCCGATTGCGGCGCTGATATGGCCGACGTCCAGCACTGGCGCAAAACTAATATCGATATCCATGGCGATCATTTCGCTGGCCATCAGCCAGCCGGCTTCGGCGGCCAGTTTGCCCCCCTCTTCCATCCCCAGCAGCGCGGCGAAAGACTGGGCCGCCGGTAAACGGGTAAACCCTTCGCGGAAACGCTGAACCCGCCCCCCTTCCTGATCGACCGCCACCACCAGGTGGTTCCGGGAGGCGTCGCGGATCTGGCGCACCAGCTCGCGCAGCTGCGCCGGATCGTGATAATTTCGGGTAAAGAGGATCAACCCTCCCACCAGCGGATGCGCCAGAATTTCTCGCTCTTCCGCATCCAGCTCATACCCTTCGACATCCAACATCACTGGGCCCACACTGACCTCTCTTATCCTTTACGTTCGTTGTCTAACTGACACCATGTTTCATCTGCCAGCGTGATAAATTGCCGGTCCCCGCTCTGCCGCCAGCGCATTTCATACCAGCCCGCCATCAACAGCAGTACCCACGGGCGCCAGAGTACAACCTGCCGCCAAAGCAGCTGCGCGTCGATGGCCGCCCGCCGGGCATACGCTTCTACCAGCCGACGGCGCTCGCCAGGCGTGATCCACACCGCGGCCAGCTCCAGCGCGATATCGCCATCACCGGCATATTCCCAGTCGATCAGCCTCAGGCCGGACTCATTATGAATAATATTGCCGGCATGGACGTCCATGTGCAGCGGCGCCAGCCGCAGGGGACGGGGCTCGCCCTGGCGGCGCAGCCGCTGATGCCAGCGCAGCCAACGCGGCTTGCGCCGCGCCGGATCGCACCTCTGCCAGTACTGGGCCAGCAGTGGTGTGAGGCTAACCCGCCAGCCAAACCGCGGTTGCTGATGCAAATCATACAATAAGCCTGACAGCTGCGGGGAGGCCGGTAACTCGCTTTTCACCTCCCCTGCGCAATACTCCACCACCATCCAGCAGGGTGAGTAAAACAGCGGGGTTGGCGCCAGTCTGGCAGGCAGTCGGCGGAGTGCGCGATACTGACGGCGAAAATAGTAAGTGGCGGCAGACGGATCGTGCGGCTGACGCAGCACGTGCCGCCGGTCGCCGTCGCTGATAATCACACTGCCGCCGCTGAGGCCACTCTGGCTCAGCGAGGCGACAGGATGATAATGGGGAAAGAAGCGCGACAAGAGCTCGTCGCGCGTTAGCTTATTGTTGCTGAACAGCACCTTTACCTGACCAGATTATCTCACCGGTTTGCACCAGCATGAGCTGCATTTTCAGCTCAGGCGCGTTGACGTTGCCGGTGGCATTGGAGTAAAGCACATACTGCGCGCCCACGTTGCGGGCGATGCCCATGGCTTTGCTGCGGCTGCCAAGGCTGTCCTGCGGCGACAGGCCCAGCTGCTGCTTGGCGACCGCCAGCTGCTGCGCCGATACCAGGGTAAATTTGCCGTTACCGGCCAGCGCACTACGTAGCGCAGTGGTGGCTTCTCCAGCATTCAGCGAACCGTTGGTGCGGTTGTTCACGCTGTCAACCAGCAGAATACTGCCGGCATTGACCCCACTCGCCTGCAGCATCTGCCCCACCAGCGGCTGAACCGCGCCGTTCCAGTCATAATGACGCACGCGCGGCGCCGGCTGACCCGACTGCTGATCCTGATGCTCAATCGGCCCAGGCTGCGCCGGGACAGAGGGCACCGCCGGTACGGTCGGCACCGTGGGCTGCGGCTGCGCAGGCTGCTGCGGCTGCGGTTTGGCCTCTTCTACCGGCGCGGGCTGCTCCCGCAACCCCGCACAGCCTGCGAGGAATATCGCCAGTGCTGTGATTAACGCATAGCGACACATTTTCATCATTATAATTACCCCTTACAGATAAAGATAAAGGCGGGCCTTATGCGCCCCCAGGATATTGGCGCTGCCATATAACGTGACCGAGGAGCGGGCCGGTACCACGATGGTGCGCGGCGCGTCCAGCGGATGCATCTCCAGCCCTCGGGCGTCATACCAGAAAAAACGATAGTGCACGGTAACCGGCTGCTGGCGCTCGTTATATAGCGTTGAGGAGGCGGTAGCCTGAATCTCTGTCGCCACGACGGCAGGCTCGCTGGCGCTGATCCCCGCCGCCAGCACGCTCGACTCCATCACCAGCGCCTGCTGGTCAGAAACCGGGATCTCCGGGTGTGAACTACACCCGGCGAGTAGCCCCGCCGCCAGACACGCGCCCAAAAGGGTCCTGAGCATGACGTTAGCCTTTGTGCGCCAGCATCGGGCCAAGCGGACGACCGCCCAGCAGATGCATATGGATATGGTACACTTCCTGGCCGCCGTGGCGGTTGCAGTTGACGATCAACCGATAGCCATCGTCGGCAAGACCTTCATCGCGGGCGATCTTCGCCGCGACGGTCATCATCCGGCCCAGCGCCAGCTCATGTTCAGCGGTGACGTCATTTACGGTAGGAATCAGAACATTCGGGACAATCAGAATATGGGTGGGCGCCTGCGGGGAGATGTCGCGAAAAGCGGTCACAAGCTCATCCTGATAGACAATATCCGACGGGATCTCCCGGCGAATGATTTTGCTGAAAATCGTTTCTTCTGCCATGACTGATTCCTTATAAGTTTTATCCCGTGCGCTGGCCTGCTTCTGCAGATAAACGCGGACGCACAGGTTCCGCTAAGAGTATGAGCGACATTCTCCCTCTCTTTCAACCTGAAAGCTCTTTTTCTTATTCAACTATAGACTTAGCTGCTGAGGGAATAAGCATATGGCGGACTGTTTTCAGGGTTATCGCTTGTGGGACACCGACTTTAGCGCATAAAAAAGGCAGCCAGTTGGCTGCCTTAGTCTCCCCGATACTACGTCTTAACTGTTACGGATGTACTCATCCATTTCAGTTTTCAGGTTATCGGACTTGGTACCGAAGATGGCCTGTACGCCAGAACCTGCCACTACCACGCCAGCGGCGCCCAGTTTTTTCAGGCCAGCCTGGTCAACTTTCGCTACATCCGCCACGCTAACACGCAGACGAGTAATACATGCGTCGAGGTTGGTGATGTTCTCTTTACCGCCGAAAGCGGCGACCAGAGCCGGAGCCATCTCGCTGGTGGCGCCAGCTTTGCTCTCTTCGGTGGTGTCTTCACGACCCGGTGTTTTCAGATCCAGGGCTTTAATCAGCACACGGAAAATGACGTAGTACACGATCGCATAGCAGATACCAACAATCGGGAACAGCCACAGTTTGCTGCTGTTACCGGACAGCACGATAAAGTCGATCAGGCCGTGAGAGAACGAGGTACCGTCACGCATACCCAGCAGGATACAGATCGGGAACGCCAGGCCCGCCAGAATGGCATGGATAACGTACAGGATCGGCGCCACGAACATGAACGAGAACTCGATCGGCTCGGTGATACCGGTCAGGAACGAGGTCAGCGCGGCGGAGATCATGATACCGCCCACTTTGGCGCGGTTTTCCGGTTTAGCAGAGTGCCAAATAGCGATAGCCGCTGCCGGCAGACCATACATTTTGAACAGGAAGCCGCCAGACAGTTTGCCCGCCGTCGGGTCGCCTGCCATGTAGCGCGGGATATCGCCGTGGAACACCTGACCAGCCGCGTTGGTGTATTCGCCGATCTGCATCTGGAAAGGAACGTTCCAGATGTGATGCAGACCAAACGGCACCAGGCAACGTTCGATGAAACCGTAGATACCAAATGCCACCACTGGGTTCTGATAAGCAGCCCACTGGGAGAAGGTTTGGATCGCGGAGCCGATCGGCGGCCAAATGAAGGAGAGGATCACGCCGGTGAAGATAGCGGCCAGACCAGAGATAATCGGCACAAAACGCTTGCCCGCAAAGAAGCCGAGATATTCTGGCAGCTTGATGCGATAGAAGCGGTTGAACATGTAGGCGGCGATAGCACCGGAGATAATACCGCCAAGCACGCCGGTATCAGCAAGGTGTTTTGCCGCAATCTCGTCAGCAGGTAAATGCAGCACCAGCGGCGCAACAACCGCCATGGTTTTCACCATGATGCCGTAAGCCACGACTGCAGCCAGTGCGGATACACCGTCGTTATTGGTGAAGCCGAGGGCCACACCGATAGCGAAGATCAGCGGCATATTGGCGAAAACTGAACCGCCTGCTTCTGCCATAACGTGGGAGACCACGGCTGGCAGCCAGCTGAAGTTAGCGGAACCGACGCCCAGCAGGATACCTGCGATAGGCAGTACGGATACCGGCAGCATCAGCGATTTACCGACCTTCTGCAGGTTAGCAAATGCATTCTTAAACATAATTGAGAGTGCTCCTGAGTATTTGGTACTTTTTTACGCTTTCACGCATTGGCCCGGGGGGAGAACCGTGCCGTGGACAGGACATCTAAGCGCCCTTTATTTATTACACAGAGTAAAATAATTAACGGGATGATTGTTTGACGGCTATCACGTTTCAATCAGCCTTCCGGTAAAAATTTACATCAACTTACATAAATTGTATCCAGATGTTGCTAAAAAACCTTCACCGCCACTTTTGTGGCGGTGAACTTTACTCGCTTTGGCTATTAATTACGAGCCTTAAAATAATAAGCAGATCAAGCAGGTTGCAAACGGGCGGGGTCGATGTGGAACAGGGTGGCAAAATTGTCGGTGGTCTGCTGAGCCAGCTGCTCAAGCGACACCCCCTTCAGTACCGCCATATACTCGGCAACGTCACGGACCAGCGCCGGCTGGTTCTCTTTGCCGCGGTGGGGGACCGGCGCCAGGTACGGCGAATCGGTTTCAACCAGCAGGCGATCCAGCGGCACGTAGCGCGCCGCATCACGCAGCTGCTCGGCGTTACGAAAAGTGACGATACCGGAAAACGAGATATAGAACCCCATATCGAGCAGCTTGCCCGCTGTCTCCCTGTCCTCAGTGAAACAGTGTAGTACGCCACCGCAATCCGTCACCTTTTCTTCGCGCAAAATAGCCAGAGTATCGGCACGCGCGTCACGGGTATGGACGATCACCGGCTTATTGAGCTCACGGCCGATACGAATGTGGTCGCGGAACGAGCTTTGCTGTTGGGCTTTAGTTTCCGGGGTATAAAAATAATCCAGACCGGTCTCCCCCATCGCCACGACGCCCTCTTCCGCTGCCAGCGCGCGCAGGGTCTCTACCTCCCAGGGCTCGTCCTGGTTTAATGGGTGTACGCCACAGGAGAAGACGACGTTGTCACGCGTCCCCACCAGTTCGCGCATACTGCGGTAGCCAGGCAGCGTCGTGGCGACGGCGAGGCAAAATTTCACATCGCGTGCGGCCGCTTTTGCCAGCACGTCGTCGACGTTTTTGTGTAGAGTTTGATAATCCAGACCATCAAGATGGCAGTGGGAGTCGACTAAAAACATAATGTCTCACTCAGAGGTGGGAGACGGGTAAACCCGTCCCGGGTTGCAGGTAATGTTCCCAGCGCAGCAGGCGCTCGGTAAGCAGCAGTTCGCGGTTGACACCGACAACGTTGAGCAATTGCTCGCGGCAGGTACAGACGTCATGGGCAATCGCCTGCAGCCGGGCGGCGGGCAGGCTGTGCGCCAGCTGCTCCAGTAGCGGCCAGACGTCAGGGTTACTCACCAGGGTAATCCCCTGCTGTCGTTTTTGCGCATCGACCAGCAGCGACGCCAGCCAGTGCAGGCGAACCGCCGCCTGTTCATGATTGAGTATCGGCAGCAGCGCCAGCCAGTCACCGCTCGCCAGGGTAGCCGCCAGCGCCTGACACAACTGCTGCCGCGCCGTCCACAGCGGTTCCTGTAACCGTTCGAGCGCCGCAGCCGGCGCGCTGGCGCACAGGCGTAACGCGGTCAACAATGACTCCTGCGGCAGGCTCACCTCACGCTCCAGCCAGGCCAGAGCATAAGGCTCAGACGGCGGCGCCAGATGATGCAGGCGACAGCGGCTGCGCAGAGTGGTCAGCAGACGCGCCGGCTCCTCGCAGGCGAGGAAGAACCAGGTATTCTCCGGGGGCTCCTCCAGCGTTTTCAGCAACGCGTTGGCGGCGGCATCGGTCAGCAAGGCAGCATCGCTAATCCAGACCACTTTTGCCCCACCAAGGCGCGCATGTTCATAGAGCTTTTCATTGACATCGCGCACCGCGTCAATACCCAGCGCGCTCTTGCCCTTCTCGGGGCTGAGCGCATAGTAATCGGGGTGCGTGCCGGCCTGCATCAGCTGACAGCTATGGCAGTGGCCGCAGCTTTTATGTCCTTCGGGCTGGCGGCACATCAGGAAGCGGCACAGCGCGTAAATCAACGCCTCGCCGCCCATCCCGTTCAGGGACTGTAACAGTAAGGCGTGGTGGCCTCGTCCGGCCTGATAGCTACCGACCAGTTGCTCGAACGAGGGGCGCAGCCACGGATACCATTTCATGCCGCTTGCTCCGCCATCCACTGGGCGATCGTGGCGCGAATGTCGCGCGCCACGGCATCCAGCGGCTGAGTTGCGTCAACCGTGCGGATAGAAGGATCGGCGGCGGCCAGCTCAAGATAGCGCGCGCGGGTACGGTTGAAAAAGTTCATGGACTCCTGCTCAATGCGATCCAGCTCGCCGCGGGCCCGGGCGCGCTGCAGCCCCACTTCCGGCGTGACGTCGAGATACAGCGTCAGATTGGGGCGAAAATCACCGAGTACCGCGTCGCGCAGCGTCGCCAGCATCGTGCGGTCAATTCCCCGGCCGCCGCCCTGATAGGCCTGCGTCGACAGATCGTGACGATCGCCGATCACCCACTGGCCGCGGGCCAGCGCGGGCTTAATCACGGTCTCCACCAACTGGACGCGCGCCGCGTAAAACATCAGCACTTCCGCTTTATCGTTAATCACTTCATCGCCCGTGGACTGGATATCCAGCACCAGGCTACGCAGTTTTTCGGCAAGGATTGTGCCCCCCGGCTCGCGGGTAAACACCATATCGTGAATACCCGCCGACTGCAGCGTCTCCACCACCAGTTGACGTGCGGTGGTCTTCCCGGCGCCCTCCAGCCCCTCGATGACGATATAGTTACTGCGCATTTTTTTCCTTAAGTACTTTCAGATAATCCTGCACCGCACGGTTATGACTGACCAGGTTTGTGGTAAACGTATGGCCCCCTTTCCCGTCGGCGACGAAATAAAGATATGGCGTTTTCGCCGGATGGGCGGCCGCCTTCAGCGAGGCCTCGCCCGGCACCGCGATAGGGCCTGGCGGCAAACCGCTGATGGTATAAGTATTGTATGCGGTCGGCGTCTCGAGATCCTTACGCGTTAACTTACCAGTATATCCTGCGCCCATCCCGTAGATTACGGTCGGATCGGTCTGCAAGCGCATACCGATGCGCAGGCGGTTGATAAATACCGACGCGACGCGGTCGCGCTCTTCCGCTACCGCGGTCTCTTTTTCAATAATCGAGGCCATGGTCAACAGCTGGTTCTGATCGGCATAGGGCAGATTCTCCATCCGTCCTTCCCAGACCTTCGCCACTTCGGCGACCATTTTCTGATGCGCGCGCTTGAGGATGGCGATATCGCTGGTGTTAGCGGTGTACATCCAGGTATCCGGCCAGAACCAGCCCTCTACCCAGTCGGCATGCTCAAGACCTAATGCCTTAGCCACCGTCGCGTAGCTATCGTCTTCAAGCGTGTGCTTCACGTACGGGGCATCGCGCAGCTGGCGCAGGTAGTCGCTGACGCGCATGCCTTCGACAAAGCGCAGCGGAAACTGCGCCTCTTTGCCGCTGGCCAGCAGCTGCAACATCTCGCGCACCGTCATTTGCGGCGTGAAGCGATAGGTCCCGGCCTTGAAGTGAGACAGCTCAGGTTCCACCCGCAGCAGCCACTGGAAAACGCGCGGGCGATTGATCACCTTCTCGCGATAGAGATCCTGGCCCAGCGCCAGCCGGCCGGTGCCAGCTTCGAGGGTAAAGATGGTCTCTTCCTTAATCAGCAGCTTGCTGTCCGCCAGCTGGCGTACCTTCCACATGCCTGCCGCCGCGGCGATGCCCAACAGCACGACCAGCAACAGGATAAAACGTAACATTTTCTTCATACTAACCAGACAGCTCACACAAAGGGGCTAAAAAATGGTAAAGCTCACGCGAGGACCAGGTGGTCTCCTCCCAGCGGCGAACCGGCACCAGCGGCATCAGCGCATTGCAGATCAGCACTTCATCGGCCTCCCGCAATGTCTCGGGACGCGCTGTCACTTCGACAACGCGAAACGTCGATGGTGCCAGCTGCGCGATACAGCGCTGCCGCATAATGCCGTTGACCCCGGCATAATCGAGTCGCGGAGTAAATACATCACGTCCCTGACGCCAGAATAAATTCGCGGCACAGCATTCCGTAAGCCACCCGTCACTGTCAAGGACCAGCGCCTCATCGGCGTCCGTCTGCTCAAGATGAGAGCGGATCAGTACCTGCTCAAGGCGATTAAGGTGCTTCAGGCCGGCAAGCCAGGAGTTGCGCCCCAGGGGCACCGGACTCTGGGTCAGAGTAATGCCCTCCTCCCGCCAGCGCACATAATGCGCCGGGAATGGAGAGAAGCTGAGAATGCGAGTGGGCGACACGCAGCCTGCCGTACTGTATCCCCTTCCCCCAACGCCGCGGGTGAGAGTCACCTTGAGCACGCCCTGCGCGTGCGGCCGAGCCAGACGCTGCATCTCTTCGCTCAGCGTCAGCCAGTCGTTAAATGGGATATGTAATTTTTCACAGGTTGTCTGTAAACGCTGCAGATGGGCGTCCAGTAGCGCAACCTGCCCTTGCTGGATGCGGGCGGTGGTAAAACAGCCGTCGCCAAACTGGGTGGCGCGATCGTTCGCTGCCAACGTGTCCTGTACAACGCCGTTTATCAAGAACATAAAGGACTCCTTTTCACTGGTCGGTCAGTGTGTCAGGACCCAGAGCAGAGAACAAGGGGAGAAAGCTGAATAAAAAAGGCCCGATGAACGGGCCTTTTGTTAAAGCAGTACCGGGGCAAGCCCTGTCACACTTTTTTGAAGATCAGCGAACCGTTAGTGCCGCCAAAGCCGAAGGAGTTGCACAGGGTGTACTCCATACCGGAAACCTGACGCGCTTCGTGTGGAACGAAGTCGAGGTCGCAGCCTTCATCCGGGTTGTCGAGGTTGATCGTCGGCGGAACCGCCTGATCGCGCAGCGCCAGGATAGAGTAAATCGACTCTACCGCCCCTGCCGCACCCAGCAGATGCCCGGTCATGGATTTGGTAGAGCTCACCAGTACGCGGCTCGCCGCATCACCGAAGACAGACTTAACCGCCTGCGCTTCCGCTTTATCGCCAGCCGGCGTCGAGGTGCCGTGGGCGTTGACGTAGCCGATCTGGCCCGGTTCGATGCCCGCATCGCGAATAGCATTCACCATTGCCAGCGCGGCGCCCGCGCCATCTTCCGGCGGTGACGTCATGTGGTAAGCATCGCTGCTCATGCCGAAGCCAACGATCTCGGCGTAGATTTTGGCGCCGCGTTTTTTGGCATGCTCGTACTCTTCCAGCACCACCATACCCGCGCCGTCTCCCAGCACGAAGCCGTCACGATCTTTATCCCACGGACGGCTCGCCGCCTGCGGGTTGTCATTGCGCGTGGAGAGCGCACGCGCCGCACCGAAGCCGCCCACGCCAAGCGGGGTGCTGGCTTTTTCCGCGCCGCCTGCCACCATCGCATCGGCATCGCCATAGGCGATGATGCGCGCGGCCTGGCCGATGTTGTGCACGCCTGAAGTACACGCGGTCGCGATAGAGATACTTGGCCCACGCAGACCAAACATGATGGTCAGATGTCCGGCCACCATGTTAACAATTGTGGAAGGAACGAAGAATGGGCTGATCTTGCGCGGTCCGCCGTTAACCAGCGAACTGTGGTTTTCTTCGATCAAGCCGAGACCGCCGATACCGGAGCCGATAGCGGCGCCAATACGGGTTGCATTCTCTTCCGTCACTTCAAGGCCAGAATCCTGCATGGCCTGAACGCCAGCGACAATTCCATATTGAATG